>Ga0209344_10000043_pt1 | contig 276403 bp, 272 predicted proteins | sample Cruoilmetagenom6_FD_187293 | JGI IMG/M metagenome (GOLD analysis project Ga0209344, IMG submission 187293) | Oil polluted marine microbial communities from Coal Oil Point, Santa Barbara, California, USA - Santa Barbara Oil Seep Sample 6 (SPAdes)... | ecosystem: Environmental > Aquatic >...
TCGTGAGAATACCTACGGAATGGGAAGTTCGACAGGTATAGGATTTACAGAAAATGCAACTGCTGGATTGGATGAAGGCTTTGATACTATGAAGTTAGGAACGGTTGTTTCGCTCTATTCACATCTTGAAGATGGAAGCGAGCAATTAGGAATTCAAGGAAGAGAGGCTTTTGATGCCAGTATTACAATCCCAATGGGATTCTCAACCCTAATAGAAGCAGACTCAGGAATTCCTTATGTGATTTCAATTGATAAGGTAGAGGGAGCAAATATTGAGCAAGCAACAGTGTATTTAATTGATCATTTAACCAATACGGTCACCAATCTAAGCACGGACCGTTATGAGTTTTTGTCAGATGCAGGAACATTCGATAATCGATTTACGCTTCAGTTTGAGTCAGTGGTGCTAGGAACAATGGGCCAAACCTTAGAATCTATTTCAATCTATCCAAACCCTACACAGGACATTTTAACTATTGTTGCTCCAAATACTGTTATTGCGGCGGTGGCCGTTTATGATGTAAGAGGAAGAATTGTGAATAGTGAGACTTTTACTTCTGAAAACAATTACCAAGTAGATCTTTCAGATTTAGAAACCGCAATGTATTTTGTGAAAATTACTACTGAAACCGGAACAATTACCAAGCGTGTGGTGAAGAAATAAATAAAATATATTATTATATTACACCGTCCCGATTTAAATCGGGACGGTTTTTTTATTAAACAGTTCTATTGATTATTTCAACCGTTGTATCTTTGTAATCAGTATGAAAAAGGAACTTACCGAACAAGAACTGCACAACCTAGCTATGAACATCGTTGGGAAAGATTTGGAAGCCAATGGTTTTGAGTTTATGGGGGTGAATTCTAAATTGAAGAAAGACCCACAGTTTGTTGCTCTAAAAAATAAAACCCTACATTTTGTAATTGTCCGCGCTACTGCTTATCCAAAAGATGCCAATGTTTATGATCCAGTGTTTATGCAAACTATTAAGGAACATGCTGTTAAATTTGAAGCCAGAACCTATTATGCCGGAGTTGGTCTGGGACATGGAAGTGATTATGCCAAACCCGTAGTTAAGGATGAGGATTATACGATGGTATATAACGGTTTACAAGAAATAGAATGAAACATATTTGTCTTTTAATTGTTGCATTTTTATTGGTATTTTGCTCGCCATCTGAACCGCAAAAGCAAGTTTTGCAGGGGAATGCCTTCGGAACAACTTATACTATTCAATTTTTTTCTTCTGAAGCGTTTAATGCCGAAAGAGGAATGGATTCAGTAATTCATGCCGTGAATAAATCGGTAAGTACATATCTTCCAAATAGTGATATCTCAAAAATAAATAGGGGAGACACCACGATACTAGTTGATGCTATTTTTAAGGAAATTTACCGCATTTCTGAAACAGTACACACAAACTCTCAGGGTTATTTCGACCCAACTGTTGGTGTACTCCGTAATGCTTATGGCTTTGGAGATACGGCACCAATTAAAATTATGGACAGTGTTGCTCTAGATTCTCTTATGCAATTTGTTGGCTTCGGAAAGGTGCAAATTTCTAAGGAAGGAAAGGTGGTGAAGGAGCATTCGGAAATTTACTTCGATTTTAACGCTGTGGCAAAAGGCTACGGAATAGATTGTATTGGGAAATATCTCGAAAAGGAAGGTGTAGAAAATTATATCATCGAACTGGGAGGTGAAGTTTTGGCAAAGGGGAAGAACCTTAGTAAGCATAAATGGTGGACAGCCGGCGTAGAATCTGTTACTTCAAATTTAGAAAATAGGAGTGCCGTTGAGGTTATCCAATTAAAGAATCAGGCCATGGCGGGTTCTGGAAATTATAGAAAGTTTAGAATAGATTCTCTTACGGGTAGAAAGTATGTTCACACCTTAAACCCTTTAACTGGTTCGGCCGAACAAAGCGATGTGACTAGCGCAACTGTGATAGCAAATTCCTGTGGGGAGGCGGATGCATATGCTACGGCTTTGATGGCAATGGGTTTAGAAAGATCTAAAGAGTTGCTCAAAACCGCTATTGGTATAGATGCTTACCTTACGTATTTAGACTCATTAAATATTGAAAGGATTTATAGTACAGCGGGTTTTAAAAAGCTATTAAAGGAATAGATTATCTTTTAAGTGTAAAATGACCTTTTACAGTTCTTCCATCCTCTAATTCTAAGACGAACCAATAGTCACTTGATGGAAGTGGATTTTTAAGTTGGTTATTTCCATCCCATCCTTTAGAATCTGTTTTTATTTGTTGAAGTAGTTTTCCATACCTATCAAATATATAGAGTTTGCTTTTTGGAAATTCATCAAGCCCGTTGATTTGCCAAAAGTCATGGTATCCATCTTCATTGGGTGTAAAGTATTTTGGATAGTCTAAGAGTAGAACTCGCTCTGAAACAATACCACAACCATTTTTATCTTTGACACTTACGGTAAAATAACCGCTCCCTAATTCTTCAAAACTATTCGTGTGTTTAAAATAACCAGTATTGTTTATTGAATAAACATAATCTCCTATTCCTGCTGCATTAACGGTAATAGAGTTGTAGGGAGTACTGAAGTCAACAATTGAAATACCTGCAATTGTTGCAATGTCCGACCCTTTAACTTCTATACTCACAGAATTATCACAGCCAAAGTGATTTGTTACGGTAACGGTATAAATTCCTGGAGCATCTACAAAAATACTTCGTTTGTCTGATCCACTATCTCCAGTGTTCCATTCATAATTCGCGTATAGGTTTTGAACGGTTATCTTTAGTGGTTCGGTTGCATTTAGACAATAGAGGTAGGATTCTTGGGTAAAAGCGGGTTGTGGTTTAGGGTTAATGGTTAAGTTAAACTCAGTGTAGGATGAACATCCAGTTGTTAAGTCGAATAAGGTTGCATAAATCGTTTGATAGCTAGAAGTGTTTTGAAATAATCCTTCTATTCTGTTGATGTCTTGGACTCGATCTTTAGTCGAAGTATAATAATAGACATTATAGGAGGACGATGGTAAACTGCCAATAATCTCTTCATCTTTTTCAGAAAAATTAAGATTCACAATACCGTCACTATCATCATCGCAGACTACAATATCTGCTGGGGTAGATGCGGGATAGCTAAGAATAGTATAACCCGAAAAGTGTGTTGTTGAAAAACACAATGGATCAAGTTTTCCAGTTGCTCTTACGTATATCGTTTTAGGAATAGCAGTGAATATTGTAGTGCTTCCAATGGGATTAATATTGTCGTCCGCATCGCTCTGAGACTCGTGATAGCTAAATAGATAATCCGAAGGATTGGATATTAATTCGGGATTAATAGTGTTTAGGATATAAACCATAGCTGGTTGTTGACCGCAAAGAACAACATCTTCGGGAATTTGTAGCCCTGGTCGACCTGTCTCAATAGTAAAACTTGTAATGTCTGTACAATCGCTGGGGCCAATAATTCTGGCATATATAGTCTGTGGATTTGCAATATTTGTATATGGACTTACTAGGGCATCAATACCAATATTGGCGTCGTTGAGGCTACCGTGAAAAGTTACAGTTGCATTCGTTTGATATCCAATTACTTGAGGTATTAGAGTATCTAAGTTGAATGGAGTAAAACCATCCTGAACTGGATCCGAATCACAGGCCATCTGATTTTCAACTTGGTTCGCAACAATGGTATTTCGGAGGTCAGCAGTTCCGGTGTAGGATATGGAAAACCCTCCTGTCCCTTCGGCTCTATCCAATAATAAATAGTAAACGTCTCCAGCCAATGCGTCTATATACCTCAAATAACCATTTCCGTCTTCTCCAGGACCTTCATTGATGTCTGTTTCAGTCATATTTAAACCAGTATTACCCGAAATACCAGCCTGATAGGGATTTGTACTCGAGCAGCGAATAGTACTTCCTAAGGTAGAGCAAGTTACAACAGGTCCATAAATAGCAAAATCGTAATCAGCAATCGAGACATTTGGAATAAGATCAAAGCTAAATGTTCCATCACTCACAGTTTCAAGTCTAAACCAAATAGTGTTAGAATTAAAATCATAGCATTCTGGCCGATTGTTTCCTGGAATTGAAAATTCATCAAAGCCTATTCCAGTAGCATCTAATTCAATATTGGAGTCACCACAAATTACAATTGCATTTGTACAATCATTGGGATTTTGAGCAAAGGTTGATAGTGTGAAACCAATGAACAAAACAAAAAATCTAAGTTTCATTTATTAAAATGGTTATGATAAAAGAACTATTTATTTTTTGCAAATTGGTAATAATTCTCCTTTGGCAAGTAAATACTTATCAACGTTTCCTTCAGGAAGTATTTCTGAGTAATTAATAGCCTCAACATTAAATCCAATAGATCTAAGTTTATCAAAATAATCCATTCCGTAAACACGCACGTGATCGTACTGCCCAAATATTTTGGCACGTTCTTTAGAATCTGTAATACTATCATCTTCAAACGTAATATCTCTGGATGCTTCATAAGGCACCTGAAGGATAGCCATTCCGCCAGGAGCCAACACACGATATAGTTCTTGCATTGCCGTTGTGTCATCTGGTATGTGCTCTAACACGTGATTACAAAAAATGAAATCGTAATCATTATCCTTGAATGGCAGTGCACATATATCTGCTTTCACATCAGCAAGGGGTGAATTTAAATCGGTAGTGGTGTAATCTAGATTTTTCATTCGCTTAAAGCGCTTGTAAAAAGCTTGTTCTGGTGCAAAGTGAAGCACCCTATGTTTTTCAGAAAAAAAAGAAGTTTCATTTTTAAGATATAACCAGAATAATCTGTGCCTTTCTAAAGAAAGTGTGCTCGGAGAAAGTACATTTTCTCTCACTTTTTCGTATCCATAAGGTAAAAATTTTCGAAAGGACTTTCCGTCAATAGGATCTGTGTATTTTTCACCTCTTAAGAAAAATGCAACGAAGGGTTGTGCAATAAAACTCAGGCGTATTAATAAAGTTCTGGGGATTAAGTTCAGAAAAAATTTAAAGAGTTTTTGCATCTTGCAATTCTTTAAAGAACAAGTTCTTTAGCTCTAAATTCAGTTTCTTCATCACTTTTAATTCCTAAGGCTTCATAAATATATGCGAAGGTAGAAAGCAATTCTGGTTTTCCATTTACAAGTGCAACGTCATGTTCAAAATGTGCACTTGGTTTTCGGTCTGCGGTAAGTATTGTCCAACCATCTTTAAGTTGTTCTATCCGTTTGGTTTCTAGGTTGATCATTGGTTCTATTGCAACTGTCATTCCCTCAACAAATTTCTTACCTCTTCCCCGACGTCCATAATTGGGCATCTCTGGGTCTTCATGCATTGTTTTTCCTAATCCATGACCCACTAATTCTCTAACTACGCCATAGCCTTCGGCTTCACAATATTGTTGAATAGCATAACCAACATCTCCAACTCTGTTGCCAATTTTAAATTCACGAATACCAGCATATAATGATTCTTTAGTAATACGCAGCAATTTTTCTACTTCTGGCGCTATTTCGCCAACAGCAAACGTATAGGCGTGATCACCGTAATAGCCATTCTTCACCGCACCACAATCTATAGAGATAATATCACCTTCCTTGTAAGGTGTGTTATTCGGAATTCCATGTACCACTTGTGCATTGGGACTCATACATAAGGTATTTGGAAAGTCATATAATCCAAGAAAACCAGGAACAGCTCCTTGTTCTCGTATGAAGTCTTCAGCTAGTTTGTCTAAATATAAAGATGTAACCCCTGGTTTCACTTCTTTGGCGAGCATTCCAAGAGTTTTCGAAACTATTAATGCACTCTCGCGCATTAATTCTATTTCTTCTGTTGTTTTAGGTATGATCATAACGTAATTAGAATGAAAACCATCCCTTTTTCTTTTTTTTAGTTTTTGAAGGTGCAGGTTGAGGTTCCCCAATTAGGGATTGATAAATTTCTCCCCAGCTCATAAGTCCGCCAATGTTTCTATCGTCAATAAATAAATCGGCATTTATTTTTCTACTGTATTTAGGGTCGAACTCTTCTTCTGGGAAACTCTTGTTAACCGCATAAAATACAATTCCATTGTCTTCACAAAATTGAACCGCCTCATCCAATGCTCTTCCTTTTCTGTAAGTCCAAAGAATTAGTCTATGACCCTTATCTTGAAGTTTTTTCATGGTATCGAAAGCAAATAAGATGGGTTTGCCAATTGCTGGATATTCATCTTCCACAATGGTTCCATCAAAATCAACAGCTATGGTATAGGTTTCAGTAATCATATAATTTGTGTGGCGCAAAACTACAAAGAAATATGGCGCTACTAAAGTTTTTTAACTTGATAAAATTTTCTAAAATGTATCTAAACTAGCTTAGATCAATGAATCTCGATCCATTAATTTTGGTTTTTCTATTTCGAGTAAATCCAAAATTGTAGGTGCAATGTCACCCAAAATTCCATCTTTCACCGATTCTATTTCGGGATCTACAATAATTATAGGTACCGGGTTGGTGGTATGTGCAGTATTTGGAGATCCGTCCGGATTACGCATTGTCTCACTGTTTCCGTGATCCGCAATGATTATAGTTGTATAGTTATTTTCAAGTGTAGCTTCAACAATACTTTTAGTACAGGTATCTACGGTTTCACAAGCTTTAATTGCTGCATTAAAATCTCCCGTATGTCCTACCATATCTGGATTTGCAAAATTAAGACATATAAAATCTGCAGATTTGGTATTAATTTCTGGAATAATTTTATCCCGAATATCGAAGGCACTCATTTCTGGTTTCAAGTCGTAAGTAGCAACCTTAGGTGAGGGGCAAAGCAGTCGTTTCTCACCTTTAAAAGGCACTTCTCTTCCTCCATTAAAGAAAAAAGTTACGTGTGGATATTTTTCAGTTTCAGCAATCCGTATTTGAGTTTTGCTATTTCGCTCTAAGACTTCACCTAGGGTGTCTTTGAGATTTTCTTTAGTATAAACTACTCGCACTCCTTCATAGGAATCATCGTAGTTTGTTAAAGTAACATAGTACAATGGCAGGGTTTTCATTCCGAAATCTGGATGATTCTTTTGGGTGAGCACTTCGGTAAGCTGTCTTCCGCGATCTGTTCTGAAATTAAAAAAGATTACCACATCATCTTCCGAAATGGTTGTAACGGGCTTGTTGTTTTCAGTTAATATAATAGGTTCTAAAAACTCATCTGTGATTCCATGTGTATAACTCGATTGAATACTTTTTACGGCATTTTTCGAAGGAGTTCCCTTTCCGAAGACTAATAAATCATATGCCTTTTTTACGCGTTCCCAGCGTTTGTCACGATCCATGGCAAAGTAACGTCCAATAACCGAAGCCAATTTTCCTGTGGTTTTGGACATATGTGCTTCTAAGTCTGCAATATGTCCCGCACCTGACTTTGGGTCTACATCGCGACCGTCTGTAAACGCGTGGACAAATACATTTTGCAAGCCATTTTCTTGTGCTGCAGTTAATAATCCTTTTACATGGTTAATATGTGAATGTACACCACCATCTGAAACCAAACCAAGAAAATGTACCTTCTTGTTGTTCTCTTTTGCATAGGTAAATGCATCTTTTAAGACGGGTTCTTCATGTAGGGTATTGTTTTGTACTGCAAGATTTACTTTGGCCAAGTCCTGATAGACGATCCGTCCAGCGCCTAGGTTCATATGTCCTACTTCACTATTTCCCATCTGACCCTCCGGAAGCCCCACATTCATACCGTGGGTAAGTAATTGGGCGTGTGGATATTTATTGTACAATGAATCTATGAATGGAGTTTTTGCCTGTGCAATAGCCGAAACAGTGGGGTCTTGCGTAATTCCCCATCCATCCAGTATTAGTAAAAGTACTTTCTTTTGCATTTTGCAAAGATAAAAACAAAATCCCGCCTAAGCGAGATGATTTTTGTTGTTTCTAAGATAGGGTTGTTGATTTTGAAGATTGTATTTACCCACCGTATTTCACAATAGATTCTTCTATATGCTGAATGCGGTTGTCTGGATCTGGGTGACTGCTTTTATGTTCTGGAACACGATTTGGTCCGGCGGCATCTTTTAAAATTTCCATTACTCCAATCATTTCTCTTGGCTCATATCCCGCTTTTATCATAAAACGAACTCCTAGATCGTCACTTTCTAACTCATCTCCACGTCCATTTCCTAATAACACGTTTTGACCCACTCCTGCAACAAGTCCGCCAGCATCGGCTCCAACTGAGGCGCCCTGTGCTACTGTTTGCCAAAACTCGCTGTTCGCAATACGTTCGGCAGAATGACGACCTAAAACGTGTCCCACTTCGTGACCAAGAACCCCCGCCAACTGATCTTCATTTTCTAATTTTGAAAAAAGGGCATACGTAATAAAAATTTGTCCGCCAGGAAGGGCAAAGGCATTTATTGTATTTGGGTCAGCTAAGAGGTGAAAATCATATTGGTAGGGAGTTTCACGAGCTACACTATTGTCAACTAGCTTTTTTCCAACCATATCCACATAGCTCTGCATCCGCTCATCTGGATATAATCCACCGTATTCTTGTGCCATTTGTGGCGCACTATTTAGACCAATCGCAATTTCTTCCTCAGTGCTTAGTGAAATTACTTGTTCTTTTCCAGTATATGGATTTTCCACTGTATTGGCGCATTTTTTAAAGAACGCGAATGCAACGATAATGACCCCAATTGCAAGTCTTATTTTCCAGCTACCTCTCATGATTTATGATTTTAAAAACTAAAGTTACTAAAGTAATTTGGGATTGATATCCAAAATATTCTCTTTTCGATATTGTGCTATAAAAGCATTGCTGAAATGCTCACTGCCCAGTATTTTTTCTTCTTGAAGAATTTTTTGAACATCTAACTTTTTGTATTCCTGAAGCATAGGTATTGAGATAGGCGCATAGCTAAAGTGCCAAGGTTCGTATTCAAATCCTTTTCGTTTAGGGTTATCCGTATAAACTTCATAAAATCCAAAAGCCTGGGCGTTTACGTTCAGCCAATCCTTTAATTTACAGAAAGGGCCTTCACCATGAAAAAGCTCGGGTTGTAATACGCTTTTCGGTCTCGGTTTTGCATTACCATCAATAATATCAATGTCGGTTCCCCAGTGATGACGAGAAGTTCCAGGAATTGTAGAGTACTCTATGATTTTTTCAATGCTTTGAGTAGGAGTTAACCCAGAAGTCGTAAAACGCTTGTACTTTCCTTCAAAAATTTCTTTTTGTCTTTGAAAACTTCGGTAGGCAGAAACCAGTTCTATTTCTATGTTTTCAACTTTGGCAGCGGCTTTCATTTTCTGAAATGCTTCGGCCGTTTCCTTATGCATTTTTGTAGTATAGCTATTTCCAACGATGCTGGATTCGTCTTTACCAATTAACTGATCTCTAGAAAAAACATTTTGAAATACACCAAATGATAGTTGAGGTAAGACTGCCAATCCAACTCCTGTTAAACCAGTAATTTTTATGAAATTATTTCGGTTCATTTTATATCTTAGTAATGATTTAAAAGTACCATTATTTTGATAGATACTCATATTACATTTCACATTATTCCTTCCGAAGATATTTTGATTATTATTCCATTGCTGCAAAAACTCCATGGAGAAGGTGTTTCCGAAGTTGTTTTAAAAGAACGTGTATTAGAAATGATTCAACAGAATTACGAATGCATTGGCATTTATAAAAGCGAAAACCTAATAGGAATTTGTGGCATGTGGTTTCAAACGAGACATTATGCTGGTAGAAGTCTTGAGATTGACCATGTGGTAATTGATGAGTTATACAGAGGTCAAGGAATTGGTAATAAATTAATGGAATTTGTTTACAACTACTCGAAAAAGAAAAGCTGTAATTGGGTTGAGCTTAATACTTATGTCGACAATTTTCCTTCTCATAAATTTTACTACAATCAAGGATTTGTTGCCAAAGGCTATCATTTTGTGAAGGCATTATAAAGAAAATACAGGAAAAACCCTATTTAAAGTTAAATCTAGATTTGCTATCTTTAGCCTAATACAACTCCCCTCAATACTATAAAGATTATGAAAAAACTTCTTCTAATTGTGTGTGTGTGTGTTGTTCCGTGAATTCCTATTCTCAAGGGTTTTGTGTAGGACCCACAGGTTCTCCAAATTATGATCTCCTTGTAAATACCTATGGACAGGCAGATTTTGCAAATTATTTATTTTGCGTAACAATATATATCCACGTACTAAGGCGGGATGATGGAACTGGTGGGCAAACAGTTGCCAATGTAAATGCCGCATTAACCTATCTTGATGATGCATTTAACTTCTATCCTGGCAATTATCCTCACTATATTTTCTTTGATTGGGATGGCGTGATAAATTATATTGATAATACTACTCTTTTTAACACACCTTCTGGCGTGATTAATAATACATCCTATGACCATATAGATGGTGTGGATATTTATCTTGGAGATGATTCGATAGGCCATCCTCTAGATGGAAATGGATATGGGGCAACAGAAGGAGTTGGAGAATCCTCAAAATTAATGGTGACAGGGACTTTTCTTGGAGTTAATTTGGTTCGCTCTCCTGTACTTTCACATGAAATGGGACACGTTTTTAATTTATGGCATACACGTCATGGTACTGTAATTGAAGACATTTTGGATGATCCTTTTCAATGTAAAGAATTGGTAAATGGATCTAACTCCGATATTTGTGGGGATTATATAACAGACACTCCGGCAGACCCAGATATCTCCTTTAATGTAGATCCAATTAGCTGCGTATGGACTGGAACGAGCCTTCCAGATGCAAATGGCGACACCTATGTGCCAGATACTCATAATCTTATGGCAAGGTCACATCCTGATTGTATGGATTATTTTACGTTGGAACAAGGCAAGAGAATGAAAACCGCACTTATGGTTGTTCCTCATCTACAATCTGTCTCAAAATATACTACTACCGGAGATCCCTGTGAGGTAATAAATTCGTTAACTTTTTATCCAAATAGTGCAGATAATGAATTGAACTTAGATTTAACAGACAAACCGGCAAATACCTACTCTTATGTTTTATATGATAGCACTGGTACAGTCTCGCTATCCGGCCAAAGCACTAACGTCTTGGAAACTATAGATACGTCTGGATTGCAAGAAGGCGCTTACTTTCTACATTTTTATGAAAATGGAATTGTTATTATTAAGCATATTATTGTAAATCACTAGTATAATGTTATGAAAAACCAAATTTTTTTATTGGTAATGATGTTAGCCCTGCATTCTAGTTATGCACAATATACCCTAGTACCAGATTCTATTTTTGAAGATTTTCTGGAGACTAATGGTATGGGAGATGGGGTACCGAATAATGGACAGGTGCTTACCGCCAATATAGAAAGTGTCACCGATTTAAATATTCCTTCCTTTCTGGGAGTAACTGACTTAACTGGTATAGAAGATTTTATAGCTTTGGATTTTTTAAATGTTGCCTTTAATAATCTTACCCAACTCGATCTATCCCAAAATACAGAGTTGAGATTGTTTGGGTGCAGATTTAATAACTTAACCAGTCTAGATTTATCTAACAACACCAAACTTGAGTATGTCGCAGCAGAATCAAACTTTTTAACCAGCCTGATCCTCAATAGCGATTATTTAACCATTATTGAATGCAATGAAAATCAATTAACCAGCTTAGATGTAACCCAATGCCCTGCCCTTATTAATTTAAATTGTGCCTTGAATAATATATCAAGTCTTGATATATCGCAAAATGTAGCCCTAGATGTGTTAAGTTGTTCTTCAAATTCATTGTCAAGTTTAGATACTTCCCAAAATCTAGCCTTACGATACCTTAGTTGTGGAAGAACTAATATTACGTCGTTAGACCTGTCACAAAACAGTAACTTAGAAGGTTTTATAGCGCTCTATAATCCATTTAGTTATTTGGATTTGCGTAATGGGAACAATGCTAATTTGGGAGCTGTAAATGTTACTGGCACCAATGATCTAAAATGTATCTTTGTAGATGATGCTAGTGCTACCTATCTCGATGATTGGTTTAAGGATCCTTTTACCACCTTTGTAAACAATGAGGCAGAATGTGATGCTTTGGGTTTTGAATCTTATACTAAAAACACTTGGAGTGTATATCCCAACCCAGCCAAGGATTATATACTTATTTCTTCACAAGAAACTTCAAGTTATGTCCTTACAAATGTAAATGGCGCTCAACTGAAAGTAGGAGACACTAATCTAGGACTTTCTAAAATCTCGCTGGAAAATCTATCAAGTGGTGTTTATTTTATTACAACATACACAAAGGATGCTAGTTCTACCAAAAAAATAATAAAAGAATAATGATACTTGGTGTCATTTCATAAAACCGCTTTAACCAAATAATTCGTCTAAATGACTGGCTGTTTCAACTTCGTAGGGGGCTTTGTTTTGTTCAAATATACGAGATGTTAATGTACCTCTTAACGTAATATTTTCTCCTTTCACCTCTAGCCAACTACCCTCACGTAAGCCAACAACGGGAACAGTATTTTGGGTATGGTATTCTTTAATACGAGTTTCACGTGTTTCGCCCATATGCTTGCTATTGGTATCTGGATCGAGATAATGCGGGTTGATATTAAAAGGAATCACACCCAATGTTTTAAACGATGGCGGATACACAATTGGCATGTCGTTAGTGGTTTGTATAGTCACGCCACAAATATTACTGCCCGCACTGGTGCCTACATAAGGTAGCCCATTAAAAATAGCTTCTCGCAACGGTTGCATCACTTCATTTTTATACAATTGAGACACTAGAACAAAAGTATTTCCACCTCCTGTAAAAACACCTTTTGCATTTTTTATGGCGGAAATTGGATCATCGAACGAATGAATGCCAACGAGTTTCTTATTAATTTTTTTAAAGGCTTCGGAAGCCTTTGTAGTATATTCATCATGAGATATTCCTCCTGGTCTGGCGTAAGGAATAAAGAGTACTTCATCGGTTTCAGAAAAAAGATTACTAAGCGTATCCAATAAATAGTCTAGATAGCTTCCATTATAAACGGTTGAGGTACTTGCTATAATAAGATTTTTCATACAAACAGTTATTGAGTGTAAATTTAACAAAGCTCAGGGGATACTTTAAGATTTTAGTAAGAAAACAAATTGTATTTTTAGATAATGGTAAAACAGCTACTTACAATATTCTTTTTTTGTCTTCCTATTTATGTGTTGTCTCAAGATATAGATCGGGTAAAAATATCTGGAAAACTGACGGCTCCTGTGAATGAAGATGTTGAAGGCGTTACAATTTACAATGTTTCTTCACAACAAGGTACGGTTACCAACCCAGAAGGGGTTTTTGAAATTGAGGTTGCAGAAAATGACCGCTTAGCTATTACGGCCTTGCAATTTTCAACTTTTATAGTAATCGTAGATAGAGGAGTAATAGACAAAAGGAAAATAGGAATCTATCTCAATCCTGTGGTGAACCAACTGGATGAAGTCATTGTTCGTCCTTATGACTTACTTGGAAATGTTAAAGCGGATGTCGCACGGATTAAAACAATACACATTGACTCAAAAATGGATTTGACTTATAAGTCTCTTAATTTCGATTATGAGTTTTCGGACGATCAATATAGTGCCATACGTGGTAATGCCGCACACAATGCTTTTTATAACGGGCAAGAACAATATGGAGGAGATTTAATTGGTTTGACAGCTGCGATTGTGAATTTGTTTATTCAGAAGAAAAAAAAGAACAGTGTAAAGAAACCCGACACCGAAATTTCCTATGTGGCAAATGGCCTACGTGAGCGTTTTAGCAATACTTATATTACTGAAGTCTTTGGAATTCCAGAAGCGAAAGCTAACGACTTTTTATTTTTTGCTGAAGAAAATGGAATGGATTCGAAATGGCTAAAAGAAGAAAATGAAATTCGCTTACTAGATTTTTTGTATACCTCAAGCGCGGCTTATAAAAAGCAGAGTGCGCAAAATTAATATATTGTTTTGTTAGTGTTCAGACCTAAATTAGAAGTTCCCATCAACTCATAAAATGATACCAATGGAAACTTAGAAGTTGTCATTTCTAATTGGAATCGAAAGCGGGCAAATTTTGTAACTTTTTTTGAGCTCACGAGTCTTATATTAATTAATATTGCAATTCATGAAGTATTTAAAAATTGCGTTTTTAGTAGTGCTTTTTCCGTTGCTAACAGGAGCTACTTCTGCTCATAAATTTTACGTTAGTATAACAAAAATTGAATACGTGGCCAAAAGCCAGTCTCTTCAGATTATTACACAACTGTTTATAGAGGATGTGGAACAAGTGCTTCGCGAAAGATACAACCCGAACATTTCTTTAGGAACCACCAAAGAAACAGAGGCCGATGGGGCTTTTTTGAAGCAATACATTCTTCAGAAACTAAAAATAGAGGTAAATGGAGTGCCGGTAGTTTTAAATTATTTGGGAAAGGAGTATGATACCGATATGGTGAAATCCTATATCGAAGTTACCGGAGTTTCCGAAGTAAATAAAATTGAAGTAGAAAATAAAATGCTAATGGATTTATTTGAAGAGCAGCAAAATATCATTCACTTTAAGAATAATAAAATAAGAAAGAGCTTGACTCTTGGTCGAGATAATCCTAAAGGAGTGTTAAACTTTGATTAATTAACTCTTAAAAGTCTGAATAAAAACTATTTTTAACCACCAATAATTTTAATCACAATTATATTCTATGAATTTATTTAAATATCTATCGTTTGTGGCGCTATTTCTTTTTGCAGGAATGGGTTATGCACAGGAAGAGGAAACCCAAGCACGCAAGCCTGGACATACCAATCAAAATCGTTTTAAGCAATTATATCAAGAGTTTTCTACTCCTAATACATATAGAAGTGCGAGTGGCGCTCCCGGTCCAGATTATTATCAGCAGCAGGCCGACTATGTTATGGATATAAATTTGGATGATCAAGGGTCGAAAATTAGTGGTTTTGAAACTATTACATATACAAATAATTCTCCAGATGTGCTTGAATATCTCTGGGTACAATTGGACCAAAATAAACGTGCTAAAGATTCTAAATCACCATTAATTGAAGGAAGTGGCAAGCAACCAACTACGATGGCGGGAACATTTGTTGGTGAACATATGGGAGCTAGTTTTGACGGCGGATTTAATATCCAAGAAGTAAAAACTACAAAAGGAGTTAATTTACCATACACCATCAATCAAACAATGATGCGTGTAGAAATGCCTCAAAATTTGAAGCCAGGGGATCAATTTGCTTTTTCTATAAAATGGTGGTATAACATTCCAGACCATACAGTAGACCGTGCTAGAAGTGGTTACGAGGTTTTTGAAGACGGAAACAAAGGATTTGTTATTGCACAGTTTTTTCCACGTATGGCCGTTTATAACGATGTAGAAGGTTGGCAAAATAGCCAGTTTTGGGGACGCGATGAATTTGCATTACCATTTGGGGATTATGAGGTGAATATTACTGTTCCTGCAGATCACGTTTTGGATGGAACAGGTGTACTTCAAAATAGAAAAGAAATATTTAGTAAGGAGATGATGGATCGTTATAATAAGGCAAAATCTTCTTATGATAAACCAGTAATTATTGTAACTCAAGCTGAAGCTGAAGCTGCGTCGAAAGGGTTTGCCAAACGAACCAAGACATGGAAGTTAAAGGCTGAAAATGTTCGCGATTTTGGATTTGCAACTTCAAGAAGATATATCTGGGACATGATGGCAGTAAAGATTGGCGGAAAGAATGTTATGGCAGTTTCTATGTATCCACCGGAAGGAAATCCATTGTGGGAAGATTATTCTACAATAGTAGTCGCAAGTACCTTAAAATCCTATTCTAGAATGTCCTTCGATTATCCATACCATAAAGCAATTTCTGTACATGCAAAGAATCAAGGGATGGAGTATCCAATGATTTGTTGGAATCATGGAAGACCCGCAAAGGATGGAACTTATAGTGAACGAACCAAATATGGTATGATGAGCGTAATTATTCACGAAGTTGGGCACAATTATTTTCCAATGATAGTTAATAGTGACGAGCGCCAATGGACATGGATGGACGAAGGGTTAAACACATTTGTACAATATGTGGCAGAGCAAGATTTTGGTGAGTGGTATCCAGATGCAATAGCGCCTAATAAGGCATATCCTTCTAGAAGAGGTCCTGCAAATAAGATTATTGATTATATGGCTGGTGACCAAGATGAGATGGCGCCAATTATGACCAAAGGATTAAATACGTACAATTTTGGTGCAAATGCATATTCTAAACCAGCAACAGGGTTAAATATATTACGTGAAACAATTATGGGGCGTGATTTGTTTGATTATGCTTTTAGAACCTATTCTCAACGTTGGATGTTTAAACATCCAACACCTGAAGATTTCTTTAGAACTATGGAAGATGCTTCAGCGGTTGATTTAGATTGGTTTTGGAGAGCATGGTTTTACACCACAGATTACACAGATATAGGTGTTCAGGATGTGAAGAAATTTTATGTGACTTCAAAAATGAGCCCACAAGTTCGTCAAATTATGGAAGCTCGTGGTATGAGCGAAAGTGATCTTCCGCCATTGGTTTATTTGGTTGATGAAGAAAGCGAGAATTTTGATGAAAGCTTAAAAACCTCAACACTTGACGACGTGACCACATTACAGACTTATTTAATGGATAATATGTCGCCTGAAGAACGAAAAAATCTTAAGAATCCGAAGTTCTTCTATGAAGTGACTTTTGAAAAACCTGGAGGAATTCCAATGCCGATTATTGCTGAATATACCTATAGTGATGGGACAACTAACCGAGTTACTTATCCTGCAGAAATTTGGAGAAAGAACGACGCTTCTGTGAGTAAAGTAATTGCTTCGGAAAAAGAAATTACTAAAATAGAGGTGGATCCGGATGAAGAAACAGCAGATATTGATACTTCAAATAATAGCTGGCCGAAACGTAAAAAATTAGGCGAATTTAACAAGTTTAAGGAAAATGTAAAGGGACAATAACTCTTTTCAAAAAATAAAATCAAGCCCTTCCAATTAAACAGGAGGGGCTTTTTATTTTTAAAATGAATAAATAAGTTGCTTCAAATACTTTATTACTCATCGCACCTAAGTATATTTGTATTATGATACCACAAGCTTTTTTTCTATTTATTAGCGGAGCGGAGATAGCTTTTATTCTCTTCGTGGTTCTATTGGTGTTTGGCGCAGATAAAGTGCCGGAAATTGCCCGTGGTCTTGGTAAGGGTATGCGGCAAATAAAAGACGCAACCAACGATATTAAAGGTGAGATTACCAAAAGTGCAAAAAAAGAAGGTATAGATCTCGATATTTCCAAAGATGTTCGGAAAGAATTGGAGAAAGTAAAAGATGATGTGGAAGATATTGCAGGGCCCATTAAGAGGAAGTTCTAATGTTCGATACCCTAAAGCGTTGGGATAGAGAAATGTTTGTTTATTTGAACAATCTAGGAATCGAGAAATTTGATGATTTTTGGATTTTTGTCACTCAGATAGAAAGCTGGACTCCGCTTTTTATCTTTTTTACTTTCTTGATTTTTTATTTCTATAAGCGAAAAAAAGGATCATTGGTATTTCTACTCACGGTACTTACTTTTTTAATTACGCTATTTTTTACCGATTTTGTTAAGGACTTTGTCGGTCGATTAAGGCCTAACAATGATTCCTCCTTAACTGAATTTATTAGAGCGCTACAAAGACCTACTACTTTTAGTTTTTTCTCGGGTCACGCATCTTCTAGTTTTGCTATTACTACATTTTTGGTGTTAATCCTTCGGACTTTTAGTAAGTGGGTTTATCTATTTTATTTGTGGCCTATACTATTTGTAACAAGTCGTATTTATGTTGGAGTGCATTACCCAAGTGATATCTTGGTGGGCGTTGCTGTTGGAGTCTTTTTTGCATTTGTTGGGTATTTTATAAGTGAAAAAATACTTAAGAAATTGTAAAAGGTTCAGAAAAATTAATTCCTGAACCTTTTTAATACATCCAAACGACGTATCATGAAAAAAAGCGATTCTAAAATAGAACCCTCTCAAAACATTAGTAAATCTTGAAGAGGGTTTTGAGTTTAAATTTTAGTGGTTTCCATAAACTACAAATGTAAAGGCACTGTCTCGTGCAACTCCTCCAACTGTTTGAATACGTACTTTGAATGAGTTAGCTCCTGTTGGTTCATATCCAGCAATTTCTGGCACTCCAAAACTACCAGTGAAAGGTGTTACGAGTACAACGCAGTTGGTCATATCTGTATCATGGTCTAAAACAATATCATATTCTCCGACATTGGGATTTGCAAAAGAGGTAATCCCATAACCCGTCTGTATGTCGTTAAATCCTAGCGCAACACTCCCAAAAGCAATAGGCATAGAGTTTCCATAGACTCTGTTAAGTGCAGGAGCAGTGGTTGTTTGCAAAACTTCCACATCACCATTTGTACTGATACTTCCGGATCCTAGATCGACTCTCATCGTTTTTGTTCCTCCAGCCATAAAATCAATATCATCACTCGCGTCATTATAGCCCATACCCCAAGTTGGAAAAGCAGGAGAGTGCATCGCAATCATTTTGTCTGCATTGCTGGTTCCTGAGCCATAAATCATCACGGCACCACTATTTTTACTGTGTAATGCAGTAGGAACACTTCCCATGCGGGTTTCACCTACATCCGTTCCATTAAGATTAACCTGTAACCAAGCTTCGATATCTAGCCAGTTAACGTTTGCAAGGGAGTTAGTATTCCCTATTTGTGTTGAAAAGACTCCCGATGCGCTAGTATTTAGGTTGTGTGTTTCGTTAAAAACTGCAGCTCCTCCAGCTCCGTCTCGAATCTCAAAGTCTACCGTTACAGCAGTATTTGCCATTAATACACCACCAGCATCTCTGGCTACAGCTTGATAGTTAATTCGTTCTGCAGCAACAAGTCTCGACTGAGTTGAATTTCCAATTGATGGTAAGGTTTCGTCTTGAGCTGCTAGAGATTTTTCACTTTGTGCGATGTCAATTTTCTTTTTAGCTAAGTAATTGGTTGTAGAACTATTGCCGTTAAGACCTTCAGAATCTTGCGAAAAAGCACTTGAAAAGGTGATTAATAAGGATAAAGTTGCGATGTAAATAATTTTAGTTTTCATAAGAGTAAGTTTTATTGTTTGATTATTTTTATTGTTTTTGATTTGTTTGTAGCACGCTGAACAATGTTCAACATATACATGCCATTAGAATAAGATTGAAAATCTATTGTTTCGTTGGCAGAACTATTCATTAGTTCTTTACGTAATATTTGTTTTCCGTTCATATCATAAAGGTGTACATCAAAATCTTGCCCGGCCATCTCATTAAATTTTAAATTTAGATAGTCGGTTACTGGATTGGGATATACTGATGTCTCTACTTCTAGTGAGAAATCTTCTGCACTCAATGTGAGTTCTGCAGTTGCTCCCAACCAAAAGCCTTGGCCTAGATAAATTCCATTGGAGATATTGCCAATAACAGGTTCACCAGCCGTAAAGCCTAAAGTGTTTGAAGCATTACTAATAGTTGCTCCTGAGTTCGCAATCACGACCTGACTCAAACTTTGAGCCTGACTCAGGGTGATTGAAAAAAATGCAAAAAGCATTGCATACATTGTTTTTTTCATAATTCAGTTTTTAAAGGTTATAAATTGTACAATTCGATTGTATGTAAATCAGAAGCAAAGTTGCGATGAAATAGTATTTTTATAAAGAGTTAAATACCTGAAATTCAATAAAATATACCCTTTTTATTTTGCGGTCTAACACCCTTTAGATCTAAGGTTTTGACAACCTATCAAATAGGGTATAATCCCCTTTATTTTGAGTGTTTTACTCCCTATTTATTGGGTGATAATGTGCGTTATTTGTAATTAATCTCTTAAGTTTTGGAGAGCCTTACTTGTTGTATTTATTGGAGCTGATTGTTCTTTTCTGAATATTATCTCTAACTTTATATAAACCTTAAAATTAATTATTATGAAAAATCGCTATAGTAACCCAATCATTGTTTTGTTATTGTTGATTATTGCTTTTCTTATATGGATGATTTTAAAACCTGAAGATGCTTCGCGCCCAGAACAAACTATTAGCATAGAAAAGGGACGTATTCTTGAAGATGGTTATAAAACACTTCGTGCGCCTATTATAAATGATTCTCTTGATATTGTAGATACAAGAGAGTTTTGGTTTTCATTAGACACCATGGAGCAGTATTTAAGATATGTTAGAGCAGAAGGTGAAAAATTAAAGCAAAGTGGTTTGGGGATCCGAGTTTATTTAGGAGTTTATCCAGATGAACATGGATTTCCAGACGCAGGGTATACAACAGTATTTTTTGTGCCAACCTCCGCACAAGAACCTTCCCCTCTTAGACAAGGTTTTGCTCCTATTTTATTGGAAAATGAAACAATTGAAGAAATAGACGCATTGAATTTTGGACATGGAGGAAAACCACCAAAGGATATCTAAGAATGGAAATAAAGTACTTAGTTTATGTTATAAATTTTTTGGAGCTAATAGCTGTGATTATTGCAATTATTAGTTTCGATAAGTATAAAAATTCTAATGAAAAGTTTTTTTTGTATTTTCTGTGTTACTCCTTTCTTATTGATATTCTAGGGGCAGTCGTTGGAGATTTACTTTTAAAAAACAATGCTTGGGTTTATAACACGTTTATTATCACTAGCTTTTTATTCTATTTTAGTTGGTACTATAATATTTTAAAGAAATCTATTTTTAAGAAATGGGTACTTGTATTTTCAGTATTATTTATTTTGGTAGCAGTATATAATTTATTTTTAGGGAGCTGGGCCACTTATAATAGTATGACGTTTTTTGTGGGAGCATTATCCTTACTTGTTCTCACTTTGTTTCATTTTTATCAACTTTTAAATAGTAATGAAGTCCTTTTTGTAAAATATAAATTGAGTTTCTGGATTTCTACTGGATTATTGTTATTTTATATGGGGATGATTCCATTAATGTATTTAATGGAAATGGAATATACTGGAATTAATTATTTAAGTTATATTATTATTCTGTTGAGCTTAAATGTTGTGCTTTATGGCTGCTACACAATTGGTTTTATATGGACGAAAAAGAATTACAATATTTTCTGATAGTATTTTCGGCTATTGCATTTTTCTTGGCACTCACGTTAATTGTACTTTTTGCAGTTTTTCAGAACAGAAAAAATAGATTGTTAAATGAACAACAAGAAGCTGAAAATCGGTTTAAGGAAGAAATAATAGAAGCTCAGATTGAAATTAAAGAAGACACCTTACGAAATGTTAGTTGGGAGCTCCATGATAATATTGGCCAATTACTTACGCTATCAAAAATACAAATGCAAAACGCTCGGGACAATCCAGATGCTATTGATGAAGCCATTAGCACCATAGGGCAAAGCCTTAATGAATTGAGGAGTTTGTCGAAGCTTATTAATCCAGATTCATTAACCAACCTCACCTTAGTGGAAGCCTTGCAAATGGAGATTGAGCGCTTCAATCGTTTGAGATATTTGGAAGCTTCTGGAGAATACTCTGTGAATTATTTTGAAATTGACAGTAAAATTGAACTCATAATATTTAGGATGTTGCAAGAGTTTTTTACAAATACAGTAAAACATTCAAAAGCCACACGACTTAAGGTCAATGTGGAGTATCGTCACACAACCTTGAAAATTGACGCGGAAGATAATGGTGTGGGGTTTGATTCCTCTAAAATGAGTACTTTTAAGGGTATTGGATTGAGTAATATCTATAATAGAGCGAAATTGATTAACGCAAGGGTTTCAGTTAATTCAAAAGTAGGGCAGGGAACACAATTTTCATTAGTTTATAAAATATAATGAGTATGAAGTATACCGTAGTAGTAGTAGATGACCATATGCTTCTTTCACAAGCCATAGGGGGACTTGTTGATGCCTTTGATCAATTTGAAGTGTTGTATTTATGTAAAAATGGTCAAGAATTAATCGATAAATTCAAGAATAAGAAAAACATTCCAGATGTTGTATTAATGGATGTTAATATGCCGATCTTAAATGGTGTTGAAACTACCAATCACTTGAAGGAATATTTCCCAGATGTAAAAGTGTTGGCATTGTCTATTGAAGAAGACGAAACTACAATACTTAAAATGTTGCGTGCAGGTGCAAAGGGGTATTTGATGAAAGATGTAAAAAAGGCTGAATTAAATGAGGCGCTATTGGAAGTTATCGAAAATGGATATTATCATACTAATACAATCGCCAAAATTCTTGTTGAATCATTAAGGCCAAAAGAAAGTAGTATTGTCAATTTGAAGGAAAGAGAGATCGAGTTTATTCAGCATGCGTGCACCGAAAAAACATATAAAGAGATTGCGGACATTATGTGTTTAAGTCCAAAGACAATTGAAGGTTATAGGGATGTTTTATTTGAAAAGTTGAGCCTAAGAAACAGAACAGGTCTTGTTATTTATGCTATTAAGAACAAGATATTTATACCTTAGCGCACTCGAGAGATTGTGAGGCCATCTCGAATTGGCAGTAACACCGTTTCCAATTGTGGATGCTCATTTAGCAATTTATTATAGCGTACGATCGCTTCGGTGTCCTTATCTTCTATTGAGATAGGTTCAACAATTTTACCGCTCCATAGCACATTATCACTTAATATAACTGCCCCCGACTTTAACTTCGGAAGCAGTATTTCTAAGTATTTAGGATAATTACTTTTATCCGCATCTATAAATACTAAATCAAAGGTTTTGTCTAGATCCGGAATAATTTTTAAGGCATTTCCTGTATGCTGAATAATCTGATCACCATATCCCGAAGCGTCAAAGTACTTTCTTTGAAAATCATGTAACTCTTCATTTATATCAATGGTGTGCAATTCACCATCTTTCTGAATCCCTTCGGCTAGGCATAATGCCGAATAGCCAGTGTATGTTCCAATTTCCAAGATTGTTTTAGGATTCATCAGTTTCGAAAGCATACTTAGTACTCTTCCTTGAAAATGACCACTCAACATCCTTGGTTGCAATACTTTTTGCCAAGTTTCTCTACTTAATTGCTGTAACAATTCCGGCTCCACTTGGGAATGTGCAACTACATAATTCTCTATTTTTTCAGGAAGGAAATCCATACAAACGGTATTAATGAACTCCCGCCATCAACTTTTTAACTAAAGGCGAGATAAGTATTGCAAATATACCCACAATTATACTTATGAAACCAAAACTGGTATATACCGTTACATAAGAAAATAATTGCTGAAAGGACTCACTTCCACTTGCAGCTATATCTGGCGTTAAGCCGGTAACAGTTTCAACAATATTCCCGAAAAATCCTTTTGAAAACATATTGGTTTCTCCTTCTGAAACAGTCGTTAACTTCGCTATTTTTCCAGCGAAGAAATGCCCATAGAAATTGGCCGAGAACCAAACTCCCATAATAAAAGAAACATATTTTAATGGAGATAATTCGGTCATTTTTGAAAGCCCAATAGGCGACAAAAACAATTCTCCAATGGTCAAGACCAAGTATCCAACTACTAAATAAATCATAGACGTTCTCGCAAATTCATCAACGCTATGTGCAGACAAGGCAAAAATCACGAATCCTAAGCCAAGAAATAAAAGCCCCAAACCAAATTTAACGGCTGAGTTTGGGTTCATTTTCCGTTTGTTCAGGAAGGTCCAAAGTAGCGAAAAAGGAATGGCAAAAAGAATGATAAAGCCGGCATTGATACTATTGGTGCCAGCTGCGTCCATTCCAACTAAATTTACATTTCGATCGGCGAATAAGGTCAATGAACTCCCTGCCTGTTCAAATATTGCTGCAAAAAGTGTGTATAAAATGGTAAAGTAAACTGCAACGAGCAATCGCTTCTTCTCTTTGGAACTTACGGTTGAAAGAATGTAAAAAATATAAGAAATTAGAAATGCAGAAACTACCCAAACAAGATAGTGTTCAAATTCATTAAATTTTACTATTAATGCAAACAACGGAACAGATAGGAAGGCTGCTAAAATGATAAGCTGCCCCTTTTTAAATCCCAGTGTTTTGGTTTGATAAAGCTCTTGATTCGGGACCATTCCTTTGGCTTCAAAAACCTCGTTCTTTAACCCTTTCCGAAAGACTAGAAGTCCGAGTAACATTCCTATTCCAGCCAAAACAAAACCATAATGCCAGCCATAACTCATCGCGAACCAGGCACAAGCTAAAGGAGCAATTGCCGCACCTAGGTTTATTCCGAGGTAAAAAATAGTAAATCCGCTATCACGCCTAGTATCTCCTTGCTTGTATAATTCGCCGACGAATGATGAAATATTAGGTTTGAAAAATCCATTGCCAACAATTATAAGTCCCAATGAGCCATAAAAAAACACAGGATGTTCAATGGTTAGAAAGAAGTGGCCAAGTGACATGAGTACTCCTCCAAGAAGGATTGCTTTTCGAAATCCGAGGATTTTGTCGGCGAGAATCCCACCAATCATTGGGGTGACATATACCAAAGACATATATGCAGCATAAACGCCAAACGCCATATCGTCATCAAATAGGAGGTGCTTTGTCATATAAAGCACAAGGAGGGCTCGCATTCCATAAAAGGAAAATCGTTCCCATAATTCCGCGAAAAATAAATAGAAAAGACCTTTTGGATGTCCAAACGCTTCGTTGGGAACTGATTTAGTTACAGGTGTGCTCATAGCTTGCTTTTTGATTTACGAGCAAGGTAATAACGAGGGATTGAGGATTTAGCTAGCGTTTCAAATTGTTGTAAAAAATACTAGATTGAGCTTAACTGCGTGTCGAATTACAATTAATTACAAAGTGCTGCATAGGTCGTGTTTTCAGAGCTTTCAGAAAACTCTTCCAACAGCGATTTGTCAATAGTTATATTTCCTGGGATGATTCGAAGACGGTATTTGCTCTCGCCTATAAAAGTAAAAAGATCTCTTCTTTCTAATTTTTGAGCTGTGCTTAATTCAAGAATATCATTTATGTTTTCAATAATTCGGGTTAGGTAGGTCTGGTTCTTAATTTCACCCCCTAAATTTACAAGCATGGTTTGGGAGTCACCTTCCCCAAATTTTCTTCGTATTGCAAATTTCAGTAAATTTTTATATTGTGTTGTTTTGGATCCAAAATCAATGGTTTGGTCAAAAATTCCCTTCGTTGGAATACTTATTTTAATTAAACTCCAATCTAGAAAACTGATTGACATTTCATTGGGTTTCGGCATATTGGCTAATCGAATCACCCAAGTAGTGGCCAAGACTAAGAAAATGGAGATCAGGGATGTCTTTGCACAGATTTTTATAAAGTTGTTTATGAAGTCATTTCCGAAGTTTAAAAACACTTCAGAAAGTTGAGAAACAAAGGTGAGAAGGATCACTAAAACTGAAATAACACCAACTATTTTAAGTCCTCTGAAGGCGAAGGTTCTGTAAAATGAAATACCCAATAAGTAACAGAGAAAACCCGAAAGTACTAGATCGGGAATGCCATTTATCTTTAAATTAAAAATTATGTTGTTTTCGCCTAAGAGAGGAGAAATGATAAAAGTTAAAAGCGAAATGATAATTATTAGAAGGACAATCTTTTTTATGTTCTGTTCATTATTGTAAATAAATTTGGGCGCATAATAAAAATAGAACAGCGCCAAAAGTAAAAACATATTATTTACTATTGATAATAAATTTGATATTAGTTGATATCCTTGTGTTTCGGTGAATGAAACGATAGTTCCAGCATAGGTCCAACAACCCGCCAGAACCCATATTAACATAGCAAAACTTAAATAGAGCAATCCTTTGTCTACTCGTTTTTGGGAGTCATCTTCCTCAAGTATCTGCCGAAATCTACTTCTAATATGGAACCATATAGCAATAAGTAGTACGGCACCAACAAATGAAATAAAAATATGGGAAAGAATATAAAACTCAGCTACCTCGGTCATTTTAGCTAAGAATTCGTTTGATCAATTTTTGCTTCGCGGCTTCATCATCGCCACACAACCACTGTATTACATTATCCTCCCAAATGGCATCACATTCGGTTTTGGTTAGAATATTTCGCTCCATTGCCAAATCCAAAATTTTCCCGGGATAGGAAGATTGTACTTCACTTTCCATTTCACCAAGGGGATAGGGGTCGTCTAATCCCATAACTACCTGTTTTGAAGTTTGGTTTTCAACAACCAATTTTAAAGAGCCAGTATCATGGACTAAAGTATCGAAGAATATATTTTTATGACCAACTGCTTTTCGCGGATGTGTTTTTCCTTCAAACAAATCAGGACGACCGTCAAATCCTTGTATTCGTCTCCCTAGATTCATTTGTGCTAACTGACCTCCATGGGCAAAACAAGTTCGCATATTTGGGAATTTATCTGCGTAGCCATTCAATGTTAAAAAATGATAGGCGTCTGCGCATTGTGCAAGCATCCATATTAAATGAAAACGCCAAGCGGTATTTTCTAGTTTAATAAATTTCTCACCATCATAAGGATGTATTTCAATGGCAAGATTGTATTTACTTGCCATTTCGAAAATAGGTTCGTTTTCTTCATCAAAAATACAGCGCCAAGTACCAATGGTATCCATATAGTGAGTTGGCAAACAGAGCAACTGTAACCCAAGGTCTTCAACACAACGCTCAATTTCCCATAATGCCCCTCTCACAAAACCAGGATGTACTACAAAACCACAGGTAAATTTTGAAGGATTGTCGTGCTGTACTTTAGCGTTGTAATCATTCTGAAACCGCAACGCTTGTTTCATTTCTTCCACACGTAACCCATTTCCGTAGAGTTGAGAAAGATTTAGAACCACTGCATGGTCAATTTTAAAACGTTCCATCCATTCTAGTTTCTCATCTAAGAAGAAACTTGAATCGGTAACGGGTCGGCTCCAATCTTTTTGAAGCATAAATTTTCGATCCTTGTCAACCCAAAATATGCCTTTATCCTTCATAAACTGAGGAATTTCCTCAGGGTAGGGAAGTAAATGTGAGTGACCATTAATGCGCAGTTTTCGTTTCATCTTCTAAAGTTACAAACTTTTGGTGCGACCTCCATCTACGGGAAGGTTAATTCCGTTAATGTAGCTAGCGGCCCCACTTGCTAAAAAGGCAATAGCAAATGCAATTTCTTCTGGTTGTGCGAAACGTTTTGCGGGAGCAACGCTTTTCATCATTGCTTCGGCCTCTTCAAAGGAACCGTTTATCTTTTTTGCAACATTATGAAGTATGTCGGTTAATCGTTCAGTAGCGGTTGCGCCAGGCAAAACATTATTCACGGTAATTCCAAATGGACCAACTTCAGTAGCTAGAGTTTTACTCCAATTCGCCACAGCTCCTCGAATCGTATTACTAACGCCTAAGCCCTCAATAGGTTGTTTAACTGAAGTCGAAATCACGTTTATTATACGCCCGTATCCAGCTTCTTTCATTCCAGGAATAACAGCTTGCGCTAACACATGATTGCATATTAAATGTTGTGTAAATGCCGAATCAAATTCATCTAAATCGGCAGTAAGTATAGGACCTGCCTTTGGACCTCCAGTATTGTTTATTAAAATATGAAAGTTGTTATTTTTTGTTGCTTCTGAAAGAACTGATTTCAAAGCTTGTGGATTGCTAAAGTCTACAATGAGGTAGGAGTGATCTTGTCCTTCAGGAGTTGGTAATTTAGCTAAAACGGTTTTTAATTTGTCTTCATTTCTGGCAAGTAATGTTATTGTGGCTCCAAGTGAAGCCATTTCCATAGCCGAAGCTTTTCCAATTCCAGCGCTGCTTCCACAGACTAATGCGTTTTTATTTTTTAAACTTAAATTCATTTTTCTGTCAGGTCGAGCGCAGTCGAGACCTATATTTATTATTTGAAAACCCCTCGACTGCGCTCGGGGAGACATTTTACTCATATTTAATACATACGTTTTTTGCTTCGGTGAAAAAACGCAAAGCCTCAAATCCGCCTTCGCGACCAACGCCGCTATCTTTCATGCCACCAAAAGGAGTACGTAAATCCCTGTTTAACCAAGTATTCACCCATACTATTCCTGCTTCCAGTTGCTTGCTAATTCGCATGGTTCTATTTAGATTATTAGTCCAAAGGGTAGCAGACAGACCGTATTTTACACCATTTGCCATTTGAAATGCTTCTTCCTCAGTTTCAAAGGGCATTAATGTAACGACAGGTCCAAATATTTCTTCCTGATTAACGCGACATTTATCATCATAAACCTCAATTACGGTAGGTTCTAAATAATAACCATTCTCAAAACCTTTAACCAAAACAGGGTTTCCTCCACATAGGATTTTTCCGCCTTCTTCTTTTGCTATTTCTATATACGACTGTACTTTTTCAAGGTGCGGCTTTGATACTAGCGCCCCAATATTAGTATCTGCGTCAAATGGATTTCCAATTTTCAGCTCCCTTATTTTTGCTACAAAATCTTTTTTGAATTGCTCATAAATTGATTTTTCAACAAAGATTCTACTCCCGCAGAGACAAATCTGACCTTGATTCGCAAACGAAGATTTTACTGTTACCGTGAGCATTTTTTCGTAATCGCAGTCTGCAAAGATTAGGTTTGGGTTTTTTCCTCCCAATTCCAATGATAATTTTTTAAACATTGGAGCTGCTGTTCTAGCAATATGCGCTCCAGTTGTTGTTCCTCCTGTAAATGAAATCGCTTTTATGTTTTTATGTTCAACGATGGCTTGCCCTGCAGAAGGACCTGTCCCGTGAACAATATTAAGAACACCTTTTGGCAATCCAGCTTCGGTACAAATTTCTCCTAAAAGAAAAGCTGTCATTGGAGTGACCTCACTAGGCTTAGCAACCACCGTATTACCTGCAGCAATGGCTGGTGCAATTTTCCAAGTAAATAAATACAATGGCAAATTCCAAGGTGAAATACAACCAACAATACCTATAGGTTGTCGAAGCGTAAAATTCATAGTATTGAGTCCAACACTTTCGTGAGCCTCTGTTGAGAATTGTGTTATTGCGTTCGCAAAAAACCTGAAATTACTGGAGGCTCTAGGTATATCAACTGCTTTTGCTAGGCTTAAAGGCTTTCCGTTGTCCTTAGCTTCTGCTTCGGCAAGTCGATCTAAGTTGTCTTCAATTAGGGTAGCAATTTTCAACATGATGCTACTACGCTCTTCAATAGTGGTGTTTGACCAAGAAGGAAATGCTGCTTTCGCCGCTTCATAGGCCGAATCTATATCTTGTGAATTTGAGTTGGCAATTTTCGAGTAAATCTCACCCTTACTCGGATTGTAATTGTCAAGCCATTCTCCGGACAGAGGTTCGCAATAAGCACCATCTATGTAGTTTAAAACCTTATCCATTACTGTTGAGGTTTGTACGCCATTGCTTTGATCTCAACCACCAAATTTGGGTGAGGTAATTGATGCACTGCAACGGTTGTTCTGGTGGGGCCGGTTTCTTTATCAAAAAACTCGGCATAGACCTCATTGTAGCCAGCAAAATCATTCATGTTTACAAGAAAAGAGGTGACATCAACCACATCTGCCATAGTAGCACCTTCCGTGGCTAAAAAATCTTTGATGTTTTCTAAAACCGCCCGAGTTTGTTCTCTTACGTCCAAGAGCATCGAACCCATTTCATCTACTTGGTGTACTCCTGCAAAGGTGTTGTCCGCAAGTCGAGAACTAGTACCAGAAATAAAAATAAAATCACCAACTCTTTTAACATGTGGATAAGCTCCTCTTGGAGTCGCTTTCCCTTCTACTAATCTACTTTTCATTTTTATCTATTTTAAATTTCCAAGCACGGCATCATCGTGAAGAATTTCTTGGGTTTCTTTTTTTACTAAATCTAGTTTTTCTACTAAGTTCATATCTTCTGGAAGCCTTCCGTCATCAATTAGATTTAGAATAGCTTTATCCTGTGCTCTACCTTTTTTCATGGCTTCTTGGTAGGTGATATTTTCATTAAAAGTCACTAAGGAATACTTCGAATAATATTCTTCCGGGAATTCCGCTTCAAAGGCAGTTTCCAATTTTCTTTTCTTCTGAAATAATTCACTTGCCGTATGCTCTTTCATCTCGTGGAAATTATCCACAGCTAAGTCGGCAATAGCATCAGTATCTTTTTTTCGTGTTTTTTCATACTCTGAAAAGACCTTCTTCCAATCTCCTTCATGTAGGTCAAGAACTTCATCAAAAACTACCACATCTTCAAAAGACGCATTCATCCCTTGTCCGTAGAAAGGAACAATCGCATGAGCTGCATCTCCCAATAAAAGTGTTTTTCCGTAACTATTCCAAGGGGAACATTTAATAGTGCCTAAGGGCCCTGTAGGGTTTTCAAAAAATTCTTCGGCCAATGTTGGCATCAAAGCGAGCGCATCTGGAAATTCACTCTTAAAATACTCATTCACCTTTTCTGCACTCGTTAAATTGTTAAAGCAATAATCACTATTGTCGTAAGGAGCAAAAAGAGTTACGGTAAAACTTCCGTCCAAATTTGGTAATGCAATAAGCATGTCTTCTCCTCGAGGCCAGATGTGCAACGCACTTTTGTCTGTTTTATAACCGCCATTTTCTGCTGGCGGAATGGTAAGCTCTTTGTAGCCATGTGTTAGCCAATCCTGAGAAAAACTAAACAAAAATTTTCTGTGGTTAAACATGCTCTTTCGAACACTTGAACCAGCACCATCAGTACCTAGAAGGATGTCTCCGCCGATTTCAACTTCTGTTCCAGTTTCATAATTTTTAAAAATTGCTGACGCATTCTCTAGGTCTACAGATTTACAACCATGATTGAAAATTAAAGTCACATTGGGCATTTTTTCAGCCGCATCCAGTAACAATCTATTTAATCCTGGGCGGGATATTGAATTGATGTATTCATCTTTGCGTCCACTATACTTGCTTAAAAAAATGTTTCCTTGTTTGTCATGTATCATTCGCCCAAACATTGGAATGCATTGCTTTTTTACCTCTTCATGAACACCAGCAATACGCAATCCTCTCAAGCCACGATCAGACAATGCTAAATTGATTGATCTCCCTGCATCCTGTTTTACTTTTCGTAAATCTGGTCGTTTTTCAACAAGAGTCACTTGATAGCCTCGTTGTGCTAAACGAAGTGTGAGTAAGCTTCCGCAGAGGCCTGCTCCAACAACTAGTATATTTTCGTTTTTATTCATTATTAGTTGAGTACTTTTTTTAGTCGTGTAGCAAAATGATACACATCTTCAAAACTATTATATAAAGGAGCGGGAGCAATACGAATCACATCAGGTTCTCTCCAATCACTAATAACACCAGCTTCTGTAAGTTGGCTGTGTAAGTTTTTATCGGCACTTTTTACTTGAATAGATAATTGACAACCACGTTCTTCAGGCTTTCTAGGCGTGATAATATTTATTCGATCATCCTTTAAGTCGTCCACTAAAAATTCAAGGAAACCCGTAAGTTGCACTGCTTTAGCTCGGAGATTATCAAATCCTGCTTCGTTGAAGGTATCCAGCGAGGCTCGAATTGCCGCCATCGAAAGAATAGGAGGGTTGCTTAATTGCCAACCTTCAGCACCAGATAATGCATCGAATTCGTGACGCATATTGAAACGTGTTTGTTTGTTATGACCCCACCAGCCTGAAAAACGTTTCAGCTCTTTATTATTAGCGTGACGCTCGTGCACAAAGCATCCGCCCAAACTTCCAGGACCGCTGTTGAGGTATTTATAGGTACACCAAACGGCAAAATCGGCACCAGTTTCATGTAAGTTTGGCTGAATATTCCCTGCTCCATGAGCTAGGTCAAACCCGACCATACATCCATGTTGATGACCTAATTCGGTGATTTTTCTTAACGGAAAGGCTTGGCCAGAATAGTAATTCGTACTTCCAATCATAAGTAGCGCGATTTCATCGCCTTGGTGTTTCATGATTTCTTGCAAGTCTTCAAATCGGCACAAATCTTCTCCTTCACGTGGTTTCCATAAAATTAAACCATCGGTAGGATCGTAACCGTGAAATTTTAACTGACTCTCCATTGCGTATTTATCTGAAGGGAAAGCGTCACTTTCGATAACAATTTTATATCTGGTTTTGGTTGGCCTATAAAATGAAACCATCATTAAGTGAAGGTTGGAAGTAAGGCCATTCATTATTATAACTTCCGAAGGTTTGGCACCCACAATCTTAGCCATATTTTCGGTTAGAAATTCGTGGTATGGCAGCCAAGGATGATCGCCTTCTGTATGCCCTTCAACACCTAAGTTAGCCCAGTCTTTTAATTCCTGTTCAATGTATTCTGAAGTTGCCTTAGGTTGTAGTCCGAGTGAATTTCCGCAGAGATAAATAAGTGCTTCGCCAGCCTTGTTTTTTGGAATATGGAATTTATTTCTGAAGGATGCCAACGCATCTGAAGCATCACATTTTTGAGCAAATTCTATACTGTTTTCGAACATTCTTGATTGTTAATTTACGGCTTCTAACAAAAATAGGAATTAATATTTGAAGTGACTACAATTTAGAATTTGGGATTATAACTATATTTGATAAAAAAAGACATGAGGAGATATCTACTTTTTACTATTTGTGCTTTTTTTTCGTTGACTTCTTTTTCTCAGTCAATAGCAAGACAATGGAATGAAGAAGTTTTACATGGCATTCGAAATGATTTTGCTAGACCTACGGTTCACGCTAGGAATTTATTTCATACATCTGTCGCAATGTATGATGCCTGGGCGGTGTTTGATGCAAATGCCGATACTTTTTTCTTAGGTAAAACCTTGGGTGATTATTCTTGTTCTTTTAATGGATTTTCAACTTCTGAAGATCTTTCCGAGGCAAGAGAAAAAGCGATTAGTTATGCTGTTTATAGATTGATGCTTCATCGTTTTGCAGAATCTCCTGGGAAGGAGGAAATATATCAATCAATTACAGGATTAATGCAAACTCTTGGGTATGATGTACTGTATGATGCTACAAATTATCATAATGGAAATTCAGCTGCCTTAGGAAATTATATTGCAGAGCAACTCATTGCTTTTGGGTTACAGGATGGGTCTAATGAAAGTCTAGATTACGAAAATCAATTTTATGAACCGGTAAATGAAGCTTTAAACACAGATATCTCAGGGAATGAGGATATGGATGATCCTAATCACTGGCAACCGCTTAAAGTTGAGAATTATGTTGATCAAAGTGGAAATACAATTCCTGGAGGACAACCACCTTTTTTGGGCCCCGAATGGGGGAAAGTAACCCCTTTTTCTTTAAATGAAGAGGATAAGGAAATTCATACAGTTTCTGGGTTTGATTATACGATTTATAATAACCCTGGTGCACCTTCTTACCTTCAAGATGGATTGGGAATTGAAGATCCTTATAAATGGGGGTTTTCATTGGTGGCCGCTTGGAGTTCTCATCTTGATCCGGCAGATGATACGATGGTTGATATTTCTCCTGCTAGCATGGGAAATCTTGATAGTTCATTGTTTCCAAAAAACTTTGAAGAATTTAAATCTTTTTATGATTTTGAAAATGGAAGCGATCCGAGTTCTGGACACGCGATCAATCCTATAACTGAAATGCCGTATGCGCCTAATGTTGTTCGTCGCGGGGATTATACCAGAGTTTTAGCAGAATTTTGGGCAGATGGTCCCGATAGTGAAACACCACCGGGTCACTGGTTTACGCTTCTCAATTATGTAAGTGATAGTCCGCAATTGGAAAAACGATTTAGAGGTGAAGGAGCAATTTTAAGTGATTTAGAATGGGATATAAAAGCTTATTTTATTTTGGGCGGAACGATGCACGATGTTGCCGTCACATCCTGGGGACTAAAAGGTTTTTACGATTATGTTCGTCCTATAAGTGCTATTCGCTATATGGCGGATAGAGGGCAGTCCACAGATCCAAATTTAATAAGTTATCATCCACAAGGTTTACCTCTAGTGCCTGGATTTATTGAGATCATTCAATTGGGTGATCCGCTTGCGGGGGCATCCAATGAAAATATTGGCGTCATAAAAATGCATGCATGGCGTGGTCCAGAGGCGATTGTTGACCCAAATAATGATATTGCAGGTGTGGATTGGATTTTTGCCAACGAATGGTTTCCGTATCAACGCCCTTCTTTTGTGACACCTCCGTTTGCAGGTTATGTTTCTGGACATTCTACTTTTTCGAGAGCTGCATCTGAGGTTCTAACGATGCTGACTGGAGATCCATTTTTCCCAGGGGGAATGGGGACTTTTGATGCACCGGCAAATTCATTTCTGAAATTTGAACAGGGACCATCAGAAACTATTCAATTGCAATGGGCAACCTATCGTGATGCAAGTGATCAAACTAGTTTATCACGAATTTGGGGAGGAATTCACCCTCCAATTGATGATATTCCTGGGCGTATTCTTGGTGAGAAAATTGGAAAAGAGGCCTTTGTATTTGCCGAAGATTACTTCACTAGAGCGTTGGCCAATAAAGGGGTTTTGTACCCTATTCCTGTACATGAGGAGGTGAGTTTGTTATTCAAAACAGATCAGACGACTATTGCTACTATATATGATATTTTAGGGCGAGAAGTGATGTCTGTTCCTGCCGAGTTTGACGAATCGGATCATTGTAATCTTGATGTATCTCAATTAAGAAATGGAATATATTTTCTTCGGTTAAGAGACGCTTCTGAAGGTGGGCTCCTTTTTCAAGGAAAATTATTAAAAGAATAACAACTATTCAACCCTAATGTTGGAGAAAAATAATTTCCAATTTCCAGTACTATCTTTGTGCATTTTTGAAATCTTAATTTCATTAAAAGTCTCATAATCTTCCCAAGTGGTAATTAAAGATGGAATGCTATCATTGGCTTTTCTATAGGCCCATTCTTTAATAATATAATCTTTTCCGAAGTAAAAATCATATGCATCTCCCGGCGTATATCCACCTTCATTAGCATATACAATGGTAAGTTGGTCAAGTGTGTCTTTAGAAATAGGGGCTATGACCTGCTCTTTTTCCGAAAATGTAAGACCTGCATCCCAAACCAAATTAAAGGGGGCTAATAGCCAATATTTGTCGTTTATGAAACTTGCATCTGTTTTAATGGCAATGCTGTCCATAGATTTTCTATTGTAAGCCACAGTATCTGTTGCTGAGACTAAGATGATATCTTCCGTTTTTGGCTTCCATACCCAAGAACGTTCAAAATGCCGTTCACCGCGATCTACGTTAAAGGTAAATGCAATTTCATTTACATTCTTCCAATTGAGATATCCATTTTTAAGTGCAATTTTTTCTGCAGTTCCAAGTACAGTATTTTCGTCTTGAATTTTAATCAATTGTGAATCGTTAGAACTGTCAGAAGATTTAGGCCCTTCAAAACAAGCGTTCAAACTCAAACAAATTATAAAAAGGAAGGCTAAATTTTTCATTGAGAAAATTTTTCAGCAAAACTAATGAAACTAAATAGCAAGCGATAATTTTTGTACTTTTAAGTATGGAAAAAGTGATAGAATATACCAATGATGAAGTAACGGTGGTTTGGAAACCCGACACCTGTATTCATTCAGCAAGATGTGTTCATGGATTGCCCGAAGTTTTTAAACCGAAGGAAAGACGATGGATACAGATGGAAAACGCAACTACGGATGCTATAGTCACCGCTGTAAAAGCATGCCCAAGCGGAGCGTTAAGTTATTATATGAATGCTGAGGGGAAACCAAAAGAAGCGGAAGTACTACCTGAAGGTATCAAGGTAGAAGTGATTGATGGCGGACCGTTAATGGTGTTTGGTAATCTGCAAGTGAAACATGCAGACGGGACAGAAGAACACAAAAAACGATCTACTGCTTTTTGTAGATGTGGGCATTCTGGAAATAAACCTTTTTGCGATGGATCTCATAATAAGTAGTAGTGGAATTAGAAATAGTTGAAAATAAAAAACAGAAGCGTTTTGAAGTTGTAATTAATGGAAAAACGGCATTGATCGAATACATTCGCGCAGAAGATAAAATGTATTTAACACATACCGAAGTGCCCAAAGAATTTGAAGGGCAGGGTGTTGCTTCATCTATGGTGAAACAAGTTTTACAACAAATTGATAGGGAAGAATTGAAATTAGTTCCTCATTGCCCTTTCGTTGCAGCCTATCTTAAAAGACATCCAGAATGGCATTATTTGCTTGCCAAAGGTTATTCTGTATGAATAAAGAAACAAAATTACTTATCAGTAAAAGACAGCTATGAATCATAATGAAGCTTTTAATACCAATCGTGAAACTTGGAATAAAAAAGTAGCGATTCACGCGGCTAGTGACTTCTATAATTTGGATAATTTTAAAAAGGGTGCATCATCATTAAATACTTTTGAACTTAAAGCGTTAGGGGATGTTTCTGGAAAATCTTTGTTACACCTTCAATGTCATTTTGGACAGGACACTTTGAGTTGGCAACGGATGGGAGCGAAATGCACAGGTGTGGATATTAGTAATGAAGCAATAAAACTAGCCAGCGAGCTCAACGAAGAACTAGATTTGGACGCAAGATTTGTTTGCTGTAATGTATTGGATACTTCCGCCCACATTTCTGAAAAATTTGATATTATTATAACAAGTTACGGAACTATTTGTTGGTTGCCAGATTTACGTCCATGGGCCAAAATGATTTCTGAAAGACTGAAGAAAGGAGGGATGTTTTATATTGCCGATTTCCATCCTATTGCTTGGATGTATGATTATACAGTGTCTCCGCCTTCACTAAAATACGGGTACCAGCAAAAAGAAGTGATTTACGAGGAGTACGAAGGGACTTATACAGATGATGGAGGAAAAAAAATGATGAGCAAAGAATACGCCTGGAATCATGGTCTTGGCGAATTAATAAGCGCTCTAGCTGAAGTAGGACTGCAAATTGAATACCTGAAAGAACACAATCTTTCTCCTTATGATATTTTCCCCGGTTTGATTAAGAACAAAGACGGCTTATACGAGCTGCCAGATAGCTTATACCCCTTACTATATGAAGTAAAAGCTGTGAAGCGCTAATGTTTCGCTTCTTCTTTTAATAACTCTGGAAACTTTTCTTGAAAACGTTTTAGACGCGGAATCGAAACACCTTTGATGTATCCATTGTTGGGATTGTTTTTTTCATAATCTTGATGGTAGACTTCGCCTTTCCAGAATTTTTGAAAAGGTTGAATTTCAGCGGCAACTTTCCCTATCCCAAGTTCTTTTTCTATCGCTTTAATTTTCTGTTCAATCGTATTTTTCTGAGCAGCATTTTGATAGAAAATAATAGAACGATATTGCGAGCCGTGGTCGGGTCCTTGTCCGTTGACTTGACTAATGTTTTGAGATCCGAAGTACACATCCACCAACTGACTAAAACTAACCATATTTGGGTCATAGATTATCTCCACTGCCTCGGCATGTCCTGTCATACCCGTATTACTCAATTCATAGTTTGGGTTTTCGGTATGACCTCCACTATAACCTGAAATCGATTCTTTTACCCCTTTTACACTTTCGTAAATGGCTTCAACACACCAAAAACACCCACTAGCAAAATAAGCACGAGACAGGCCATTTTTTACTGGCACTTGAACTGGTTCAGCTTTTTGGGGTACACTTTCTTCCTGTTTAGTCGTTTCGGTTTTAGATTGACAAGCAGCTTGCATCCCAATAAACAGGGACAGGGCAATGAGTAGGCTATATTTTTTCATTGATAAAGAATTTTGCATTTGGTCGGTGAACGATATAATCCCTTTCAGAAAAGTACAAAAAAAAGCCCTCGCATTTGCGAAGGCTCTTGTGTATTATCAAGTGATTTTTACTTTAGTTTAGCAAAAATACCGTTCATTTTTTCACGTTCTTCAGTAGCCAATTCTGGATCTACCAAAATACGTCCACTATGCTCATCCGTAATAATTTTTTTACGTGAAGCAATCTCCATTTGAACTTGTGGTGGAATAGTAAAGAAAGATCCTCCAGAAGCACCACGCTCAACAGCTACAACTGCCAGTCCGTTTTTTACATTGGTTCTAATACGTTTGTAAGCATTTACCAAACGTTCTTCTATTTTCTTTTCAAAGGTTTCAGATTGTTTCATTAAAGAAACTTCTTCCTTCTCAGTTTCTGAAAGAATCTCATTTAATTCACCTTGCTTGTGTTTTAGGTGATCTTCACGAGCCTTAACTCTTTCAACGGTTTCCTCAATTACAAGATTTTTTTGTTCTATTTGAGCTTTAAATTCTTTAATGTGCTTTTCGGCCAATTGAATCTCCAATTCTTGAAATTCAACTTCCTTGCTCAAAGAATTATATTCTCTGTTATTCCGAACATTGTCTTGCTGGGTAGTGTATTTTTTAATTAAAGATTTTGCCTCTTCAATTAGGTTTTTCTTTTCGCCAATTGAATTCTGAATAACCTCTAGGTCAGTTTTTAGTTTGTCAAGACGTGTATTCATTCCAGCAACCTCATCTTCTAAGTCTTCGACCTCTAAAGGAAGTTCTCCACGTACATTTCTAATCTCATCAATACGAGAATCTATCAATTGTAGATCGTATAATGCTCTTAATTTCTCTTCAACAGTAATTTCGGTAGTCTTTGCCATACTTTAAAAATAGCTAATAGGATTGGTGTTTGTTTGCGCTAAAACGACTGCAAAATTAGTGATTTTTTTGTTAAGGAAAGAATGTAAAAGCTCTTTTGTGAATTGTTCGCTTTCATAATGACCAATATCTGCCAAAAGAAGGTTGCTTTCCGCTTTAAAAAAGTCGTGGTATTTAAGGTCTGCAGTGACAAAAGCATCGGCTCCAGCACGTTGAGCAGCTTCTATTGCAAAACTTCCACTTCCGCCAAGTACAGCTACCTTTTTAATGAGTTTGTTAGATATTTCTGAATGACGAACACAACGGGTATTCATTGCTCCTTTTAAAAATGTCAAAAAATCTGCTGGCTTCATTTCCGTAGCAAGTTCTCCAATCATTCCCATTCCAATATGTTGGTTGGTATTTTCTAAGGTTGTAATCTCATAGGCTACTTCTTCATAGGAATGTGCTTCAAATAAAGCAGAAACTACTTTAGCTTCCAAATGTCTTTGGAAAGTAACTCCGATTTGCACTTCTTTTTCAAAATGAGTCTCTCCTTTCTTACCTATTGAAGGATTTGCGCTATCATTTCCATTAAAACTGCCTGTTCCTTCGCTGGTAAAACTACAATTAGAATAGTTTCCAATTTCACCCGCCCCGACAGAAAACAAGGCTTTTCGAATCGAATCGGCTTCAGCAATGGGAGCAAAAGTGACTAGTTTTTTAATAGTTCCCTTCTGAGGAATTAAAATTTTTCTATTGCTAAGGTTTAAGGTATCACAAATCTTTGCGTTAACACCATTCCATGCATTGTCTAATGCAGTATGTATAGCAAATATTGCTATTTTATGTGTTATCGCTTTTAAAACTACCCGCTCCACATAGCTCGATCCCGTAATTTTTTTAAGCCCAGAAAAAATGATGGGATGGAAACTAACGATAAGGTTACAATTTTTTGAAATAGCCTCATCTACAACACTTTCAAGGGTGTCTAAGGTGACTAGAATCCCTGTGACTTCTTCATTTTTATTACCTATCAAAAGTCCTGTATTGTCGAAATCTTCGGCATAGGATTGAGGCGCTAATTCTTCAAGTACCTGAATAACATCTTTAACCTTCATTGTGTTGTAATTTAGGGTAAAGATAATGTATTACATTATTTTTGAATCTTCGATTCTCAACTTCGTGGGAATTTGTACTTTCGTTCTATGAAATTGCTACGGAATTTACTTTTTCCTTTTTCTCTTCTCTATGGAGGAATTACTGCGTTTCGAAACTATTTCTATGACAAAGGATGGTTTGAAAGCAAGCGCTACGACCTCCCAGTTGTATGTGTTGGTAACCTCTCGACAGGAGGTACTGGAAAATCTCCTATGATCGAGTTTTTGATTGATTTTCTAAAGGTTGATTATCGGGTGGCGGTTTTAAGCCGAGGTTATAAGCGAAAGACAAGCGGATTTAAGGAGGTATTGTCGAATAGCACAGCAGAAGAGGTTGGGGACGAACCGCTTCAGTTCAAACAGAATTTCCCTAATATTAGAGTGGCAGTCTGTACCAATCGACAAGAGGGAATTGAAAAGTTGAAGGCGAAGGCGGATGTTATTTTGCTAGATGATGCTTTTCAGCATAGAAGGGTGAATGCGTCTTTAAATATCTTATTAACCCCCTTTAACGATCTCTATATAAAGGACTATCCTCTGCCTGCAGGAAATCTACGTGAGTTTAGATGTGGAGCAAAACGTGCTGATATCATAATGGTGACTAAGTGCCCAGACGGAGTACCTTATGCCGAAATGCAAACAATTCAATTTGAGTTGAAACCTAATGAACTCCAGAAGGTTTATTTTTCAAAAATAGGGTATGAAGAAACGATATACGGTCCTTCTGAAACACTTTCATTACAATACCTGCAGGATAAACCGTTTACATTAGTGACCGGAATAGCAAACCCAAAGCCGTTGGTGGAATTTCTGAAGAGTAAGGATTTTAAGTTTACACATGATAAATTTCCAGATCATCATAATTTTTCTGAATCCGAAGTAAGTAAGTTGAAGAAAAACGAAATTATTCTTACTACGGAAAAAGATTATATGAGATTACAACCCAAGCTTGGAAAGTTTGCTGTTTATTACTTGCCTATAAAAACCTTAATTTTGAGAGACCAGGAAGAGTTTTTTAAGAGTACGATTCTAGAAAGTTTAAAGAAGACGCGTCTTAATTAAAACTGATAGGTTCCTTTTTACCATCAATAGTACGGTAGATTTTCTCAAAGAATTCCTCTGGTTTAAAAGGCTTTGGAATAATTTCATTGAAACCGGCACGATAGAAGTCATCTAGGTTTTCGTCAATTGTTACAGCTGTTAGCGCAATAATGGGTAGATGTGTATCAAATTCGCGTATTCTTTGTGTAGCTTCAATACCGCTAATTCCTGGCATATGAATGTCCATTAAAATAACGTCAAACTTATTTTCTTTAATCATCTTAATAGCGTCCATACCATTGTCTGCAACTAAGCATCTCATCTTGTTTTTCTCTAAGATTTTCTTAGTGATCATCTGGTTAATTTTATTATCCTCAACAACCAATACAAATTTGTTTTCTAAAGCTACATAATCAACATCGTATATAATGCTATTAGGATTTTTGTCTTCGGAAACTTCTTCAGAAACATTAAGACTAAGATCAAACCAGAACTTGGAGCCTTGGCCCAACTGACTTTCCAGTTGTATCTTACTATTCATTAGTTCCAGCAAGTTCTTAACAATTGAAAGACCTAAGCCAGTACCTCCAAATTTTCTATTAATTTGTAGCGATCCTTGAGCGAATGTTTCAAAAATACTTTTCTGTTTTTTCTTTGAAATTCCAACTCCATCATCTTCAATTTCAAAATGAAGGTTCACTTTGTTTTTATTCTGATCGAGTTTCTTTACTCGAATACATACTTTCCCATTTTGGGTAAATTTCACAGAATTACCTATAAGATTTATAAGAATTTGAGATAGTTTTAGTGGGTCTCCAGCCAATCGATCTGGAATACTATCATCAAACTCGAGAATCAGACTATTCTTTCTATCATCTGCAGATTTTTTCAACGCAATCAGCACATCGTTCATGCGTTTTTTAAGATTGAAAGTAGTTTGTTCCACTTCAACCTTATTCGCTTCAAGCTTATTTAAATCGAGGATATTATTTATCAAAGACAATAAATATTCCCCAGAAAATTTTAAGGAATTTAAATGCTCCTTTTGATGTTCTTTCGGATTTTCCTCCATTAATAAATGTGTAAGGCCTGTCACTGCATATAAAGGCGTGCGAAGCTCGTGCGTTATTGTAGAAAGAAATTGTGCCTTAGCTAATGATGCTTTTTCTGCTTTTTCTTTCGCTAATAAGAGTTCGCTGTTTTTATCCTGAAGGAGCTCATTGGCTTTTGCTCTAAGGTTATTGTTTTTATAAAGTGATAAGGTCAATAAAGAAAGGATTATGATAAGCGCAATACTAAGACCATTAGTCATTTTACCAAAATTTATAGACTTTTTCTTCTTGTCTATGTCTGTCTTTTGGGTGGCAATAATTTCATTTAAATTACCTACACCAGACTCAATTTCAGCACTATTTGAAATTGCCCTAATATAAACCTCGTTCAATGAATCTTTTTTCGACGAATATAGGTTTAAATATTTCTCAGCAAGAATAAAATCATTTTCTTTAATCGCTAGTTGTGCGGCAATCTTATAGCTTTCAATTTCTAGCTTAGGATAGGATGAATTATTGAAAATTTCATTGGCGGCGTTCAGCGATTCACTAGCCGATTCAAAGTTATTCTCGCCCGTTTTTTCTTCTAATTTAATAATTGCATCCGCTTTTTTAATTTGAGCAAACGCCTCTTGAAACTGCAGTCCGAAGGACTGGTATAAAGGAATAGCAGCATCAAAGTAGTTTACAGCGGTTTTCGGATTTCCTTTTTTAAGTTCAAGAATTCCCATTCCCAATAGGACAATAGACTGCCTCTTTTCATCATTGAGTTGTGTAAATATTTCATCCGCACTTTTTAGATAGCGGTCAGCAGTGCTGTAATCGCCAATGTGTGTAAGCGTCCGACCGTATAATAGATAGGCATTCGCTAATCTGTCTTTGTCCTGATTTTTTTCTAAATAAGTGATAGATTTAGTAATTTCTTCGGCGGATTTTTTAAAATTATGAAGAAAATAATGGAGTTCGGCAGATGTTATTAAAACATCAGTTTTAACAGAGTTATTATTAATTAGCGAAGCCAGTTTGTTTGCTTTTTCGATACCATCAAAGGCAGTATCCAAATCTTGAGAAAGAATAGCATTGGCGGTGGATTCACGATACTTTTGAATTTGGTCAATAGTATCCTGCTGAGCTTGAGCCATAAGTCCAGTAACCGTCACAAAAAAAAACACCAAAATTGGCACGATATGTCTGAAAATAGCTAACTTTCTATTCATTGCATATAGTGTAGTTAAGCGATAAATATAGTCATTTCCTCGACATGTAATAGATTAAATCCACAATTCTTGATGAATATCCAATCTCATTATCATACCAACCAATGATTTTAACCATTTTCCCAATTACAGAGGTCATACCTGCGTCGAAGATGCAAGAATGGGGGTTCCCTACAATGTCTATCGAGACTATTGGGTCTTCGGTATATTGAAGAATTCCATTGAGATCGTTTATTGAAGCCACCTTAAAGGCATTATTAATAGCTTCTATACTAACCTCTTTCTTTACGTTTAGCGTAATATCGGTCAATGATCCATTGGGTACAGGAACACGAATTCCACATCCTCCAATGGCATCCGCTAGATCTGGAAAAATTTTAGTTAACGCTTTTGCCGCGCCTGTCGTGGTGGGCACAATAGATTGACCAGCCGCTCTGGCTCGCCTTAAGTCTTTATGGGGTTGGTCATGTAAGCTTTGGTCTGTTGTGTAAGAATGAACTGTCGTAATGTATGCCTGCTCAATCCCGCAAAGTTCATTAATAATTTTGAGCATTGGAGCCGCATTATTAGTGGTGCAGGAGGCATTTGAGATAATTAGATTCTCGGCTTCTAAAATGTTTTCATTTACCCCTAAAACAACGGTTTTAATGTCGTCATCAATTGGTGGAACTGATAAAATAACTCGTTTGGCTCCAGTTTGCAAGTGTTTCTGAAGGTCCTTTTTAGTTTTAAACTTGCCAGTTGCTTCTATCACAAAATCCAACTTTCCCCAAGTGATATTTTCAATTGCTGCTTCAGAGGAAAATATGACTGAGTTTCCCGCCACCTTAATTTGCTTTGCCTCAACCGAAATTTCTTTTTTTAATACGCCATGAATGCTATCGTACTTTAATAGATGGCCTAATGTTTTGGTATCTGCTAAATCGTTCACTGCAACCACTTCAATTTCTGGATGATTCAGTAGTAATCGAAACAAATTGCGGCCAATACGACCGAATCCATTGATCCCTATTTTTATAGTATTTGCCATTCCTTTAGTAGCCTTAGGTAAGATGTTTTTGAGCCTTGTAGGAAGATCGGACCAAGGGGCCGCTCTCCACATGGCGAAATCCCATATCTAGTCCTATCGTTTCATATTTTTTGAACTGTTCTGGAGTAATAAACTCTTTTACTGCCAAATGTTTTTTTGAAGGTTGTAAGTACTGACCAATGGTCACAATATCCAAACCAATATTTTTTAAATCATGCATCGTCTCGATTACTTCATCTTCCTTCTCTCCTAAACCAAGCATGATTCCACTCTTTGTACGGTTTATTCCTTGTTTTTTTAAATATTGTAGAACTTCCAAACTACGTTCGTACTTGGCCTGAATTCGTACTTCCCTTGTAAGTCTCTTTACTGTTTCCATATTATGTGAAACGACTTCTGGTTTCACAGCAATGATTCGGTCTATGTTTCGCGTTACGCCTTGAAAATCTGGGATAAGAGTTTCAAGTGTGGTTTCAGGGTTCATTCGTCGTATTGCTTTTACCGTTTCCGCCCATATAATAGATCCCATGTCCTTTATGTCATCACGGTCTACCGAAGTGATCACGGCATGTTTAATATTCATAATTTTAATAGAACGAGCCACTTTTTCCGGTTCATCCCAATCCAAACTTTCTGGACGTCCCGTTTTTACACCGCAAAATCCACAAGAACGTGTGCACGTATTTCCCAAAATCATAAAGGTTGCTGTGCCCTCTCCCCAGCATTCACCCATATTCGGACAGCTTCCAGAGGCGCATATTGTGTGCAAACTATATTTGTCCACAAGCCCACGTAATTCGGTATATTTCTTGCCTGTTGGTAGTTTCACTCGAAGCCATTTTGGCTTGGGTGCAGGTCGATCAGTTTTTACAGTTTCTGTACTCATATTCAAAAGCAAAGATACAATTAAAAAACACCACGATTCAAGTGTCACAATTCAAAAAACGATGGAATTATTGATGTAAATTAATTTAGATGGTTGTCAAGGGCTAATCTAAAATTAGCAGTTGCAAATAGAAATCTTGGGATTTAATTCAATTTTGCTTAATTATTTCAGCAAGGAGTTTTCGAGCTCGTAATAACCTTACTTTTACATTATTAAGAGGTTCTTTAAGAGATTCTGAAATTTCGTTATAACTCATTTCATTAAAGTAACGCAAATTGATTACTTCTTGATAATGCGGTTTTAATTGTTTGATATAACGTAATAGTTCAGCCAAATTTTGTTCGGTTATTAAAATATCTTCTGGAGTCGGCGAGCCATCAATGATTTTATGAACCTGTGATTCTATAACTTCTGTAGTATTTAAATAAATGGAAGCATTTTTCTTTCTCGTTTTATCAATATGGATGTTTTTTGAAATCGCAATAAGCCATGTTGAAAAGGTGTAATTTTCATCGAAGGATTCAATTCTGTCAAAGGCTTTAGAAAATGTTTCGATGGTAATGTCTTCCGCTTCGTGTTCATTTTTAACACGTTTTATCTGAAAACCATACACTTCATTCCAGTAGCCGTCCAAGAGAAATTTGAAAGCACTTTGTTGCCCTTTTTTTGCATTCTGAATTTGGTTAAGAAGCTCTTTATTATTTATTTCCAACGAGAAGATTTTGATGTGCTATTAGAAATAAAGATACTCAATTGAACGAATAATAAAAATAATTCTAATAATGGGATAAATGGAACGAGGCTTCTTTCTTTAAGTTTTAATGCCGCTTTTCCCACTACTATAAATTGAATCAAAAATCGGAAACAAACTATAAATAGAGGGATTTTCCAGTCCAAAAAAATGAAAGTGAACCCAGCAAATACCCAAAATGACAGGTTAAATAAATAATAAACCCCTAATAAGATTTTGTGCTTTGGTTTATAAAATCTTGCGGTGCTTATGTGTCTTTTCTTCTGAAGTATCCATGTGTTCCAAGATTTTTTTGGTTCGGAATATGTAAAGGCAGCTTCTTCAAAACAGATGGTCGTATTTTTAGCGGTAGCTGCTTCATTAACGAATAGGTCATCGTCTCCTGAAGCAACTTTTATATGCGACATAAATCCATTGGTGTTATAATAGAGCTGACTCGTATAGGCAAGATTTCTGCCAACCCCCATATACGGAATTCCAGCTTTAGCAAAAGAGAAATATTGAACAGCTGTTAAAAGTGTCTCATACCGGATAAGTTTGTTCAATAGTCCAGGTTTTTTTTCATAAGCACCATACCCCAATATGAGTTGCTTTTGTTTTGAGAAATTGGATGCCATACTTCGAAGCCATTGTTTGCTAGCTGGACGGCAGTCGGCATCCGTAAATACCATTCGTTTGTTTTTGGCCCGCTTAATGCCTAACGTGAGTGCATATTTTTTACTTGCCCAAAAGGCTTCGTTGTTTTCAACATCCACAATTTGAATCCTTGAATCTATTTCGGCAAATTCCTGAATAATAAGCAAGGTGTCGTCAATAGAAGCGTCATTTGTAAGGATAAGCTCAAAATTTGGATAATCTTGTTCGAGCCAAAGTGGAATGTTTTTTTTTAAATTTTCCGCTTCATTTTTAGCACATACAATTAAAGATACCGGATAATCTTCGACAGACGTTGATTCAGCAAGAATTAGAAAAGAAAATTTTGAAAAAAGTAAGTAAAAGATGCAATTTACCAAAATAACCAGGCCTAAAACATAAAGTAGCAGCATGGGTTTTAATTTATGTTTTTCGGAATTTGAAGGTTCCTATTCTCATAGTTTCTTTTATTTATGTACTTCTTCCGTACAATTTTCAAACTGGTCTGGTGACTTGCCACAGAAGCCACAAGCTTCACCATCTTTGTTTAAAAAGGGGCTCTGACTTGCGCAAGTACCAGCAAATTTACCATCTTTTTTCGCCCAGATTTTTATTGCAATTCCAGCGACTGCAATTAGTAGTAAGACAAATGTGATTACAAAAATTCCCATGATAATGAATTGAGCTACAAAAATACAATCTTTATTGGTGTTGTGTTCCTAATTTGGTTATTTTTAGCCCAAATTTAAAAGATAGAATTTATGAATTATTTCTTTCGCTTTTTATGCCTTTTTGGACTGACCTTAGTATTATTTTCTTGTAAAAATGACCCCAAAAATGAGACTGGAGTGGAACCGTTAAAGGAAAATGCGAAGCCTGATAAGAAAGTGTTGACTGAAAAAGAGAAAAAGAGAATTACTAGTATAATGACTAAGACAATGTCGACAATAGAGTTAAAGTCTTTCGCTAGTTTTATTGTTACAACTGGGTTGGCCGATAAGCTTTTAAATGAAGAAGGACCATTCACAATTATAGCACCTTCAAACGATGCTTTTAGCAAGGTTGATGCTCAAGAAATGAAAAGTTGGTTGAACCCATCAAATAGAGAGCAGTTAATCAAACTGGTAAAAAATCATATTGTAAGTGGTAATTTGACTTCAGCTACACTGGTTCAGAATATCAAAGCGGCAAATGGAAGTTATAAAATAGTAAGTTTGTCTGGTTCATCATATATTGCATCCCTAGATGGAACCAATATCATTATAACAGATTCAAAAGGCGTAAAAGCCGTGATTGGTAAAAGTGATATAATTGGTTCGAATGGAATTTTGCATGTGTTGGATACTGTCTTGGATAAAGACTAAATAATATTTACTTCTGGCTCTATGTAAATGCCAAATTCTTCTTTTACTTTTTTCTGAATCTGCATAGCTAGTTCCCAAATTTCACTACCTGTGGCATTGCCATAATTTACTAGAACTAAAGCTTGATTTTTGTGAACTCCCGCATCACCGAATCGTTTTCCTTTGAAACCAATTTGTTCAATTAACCAACCTGCAGGAATTTTATAAGAGGTGGGTGAAACTTCATAATAGGGTGCTTGTGGATTCTTAGTTCGAAATTCCTTAAACCTAGTTTGATCTATAATTGGATTTTTAAAAAAGCTGCCGCTATTTCCAAGTTTTTTGGGATCTGGGAGTTTCGATTGGCGGATGGTAATAACGGCTTCTGAAATATCTTTAATAGTCGGATTTTTTACATCTTTTGCAGTAAGTTGTTCTTGTATAGCCCCATAAGCTGTACTTTTTTTGTGGTTCCGTTTGCTAAGCTCAAAAACAACTTCTGTGATAATATAACGTCCTTTCTCTCTATTTTTAAAAATGGATGACCGGTATCCAAACTCGCATTCGTCTTTAGAAAATGCTTGCTCAGTCAATGTTTTGGTGTCAACCGTATTACAACGCACAAAAGAATCTTTAAGTTCGATGCCATAGGCGCCAATGTTTTGAATGGGCGCAGTACCAACATTACCAGGTATAAGAGAAAGATTTTCTAGACCACCATAATTATTTTCAATACAGTTTGCCACAAACTCATGCCAATTCTCACCGGCCATCACCTTAAGTTGCACGGTGTTTTCATTTTCTGAAAGAACTTCAATGCCCTTTAAATTAAGGTGAATGACTAACGCATCTAAATCCTGAGTAAGAAGCATATTGCTGCCACCACCTAGGATAAAAATATTTTTATGCGAAGTATTTGAGAGAACTTCTTTTAATTCAGAAATAGTACTAACCGAAACATAAAACCTAGCATTATGGTCAATACCAAAGGTGTTAAATGCTTTTAGCGATTTGTTTTCCTCAATTTGCATTAATCCTTATATTGTTCTAAGGCAGTTTTCAGAATTTTAACAGCTTTTATAAGACTCTCCTTCTTGAGTACATATGCGATTCGGATCTGATTGAGACCTACTCCTGGACTTGAGTAAAATCCAGCTGCGGGAGCAACCATTATAGTTTCTCCATCAACATCAAATTCTTCTAGTAGCCATTGTGCGAATGCATCGCTATTTTTTATAGGTAGCTCTGCAATACAATAGAATGCACCTTTGGGCACTCCTACTTTTACACCTGGTATTTCCAATAGGTGACTCACTAAGGTATTTCGACGTTCTTGGTACTCCTCAATAACTTCGTCAAAATAACTTTGAGGTGTCCCCAAGGCGGCCTCACTTGCAATTTGGGCAAATGTAGGAGGGCTAAGACGCGCTTGTGCAAACTTCATTGCAGTAGCAATAATTTGCTTGTTTTTTGAAACTAAACAACCAATTCGCGCACCACACATACTATAACGTTTGGAAACGGAGTCAATAATAATTCCATTATCCTCTAGGCCTGATTCTTCCAAGATAGAATAATGCTTGTATCCATCGTAGGTGAATTCTCGATAAACTTCATCTGCTACTAAAAACAAATCATGTTTTTTAACAATCGTTACAAGTTTTTGTATTTCTACTTTTGAATATAAATAGCCAGTTGGATTTCCTGGGTTACAAATTAAAATAGCCTTTGTTTTTGGTGTAATCAGCTTTTCAAATTCAGAAATAGGAGGTAGAGCGAAGTTATTTTCAATTTTAGATATTACGGGAACAATGGTAACTCCAGATGCAGTTGCAAAACCATTATAATTGGCATAAAAAGGTTCGGGGATAATAATTTCATCACCTACATCGGCTATACAGCCCATGGCAAAAAGCAATGCCTCACTACCGCCAGTAGTCACGATTATATCATTTGCTAAAACCGGGATGTTATTTTGTTGGTAATACTTGGCTATTTTTTCACGATACTCTTGAGAACCGTCAGAGCGTGTATAGGCAAGAATTTCTAATGAGTGGGCACTTACTGCTTCCATTGCAATTTCCGGCGTTTTAATATCGGGTTGTCCAATATTTAAATGATAAACCGTTTTGTTGGCTTTATACGCCTTCTCAGCATAAGGAACTAATTTACGAATAGGTGATTCAGGCATTTGTTGACCCTTAATAGAAACTGCTGGCATAACGTATATTATTTAAAAGCAAAGTTGCGAAATATATTTTATAAATCCATATTGCTTCTTAGGCACTTTCGGTATTTTTTTATATCTTGATTATATTGAAAATATAAATTGAAATGCGGAGCTTTTGTCTATCCTTGGTGCTACTTGTTTGTTGCTTGTATACAGGATTTTCTCAAAGAGGCGTAGAACTCCCCAATTATCTTAATAGAGATAAAATTCCGTTTGAACTCATTAATAATTTAGTTATAATTCCTGTAGAAGTGAATGGTAAGAAGCTTTCATTTTTATTGGACACAGGTGTAGATGCCACGATTGTATTTGGGGTTACTGAAGCAGATTCACTTCTTGTCAAAAATATTAAACCAGTAAAAGTTATTGGGTTTGGGACTGGTGAAGGGGTAGATGCCTTGATAAGTAGAAACAACCAGATAAAGATTGGAAAGGCAAGAGATCTTAATCACACTATTTATGTGATTTTTGATGAGTCTTTTAATTTTTCTCAGCGAATGGGTGTGCCAATTCATGGAATAATTGGACATGATTTTTTTAGAAATTTTATTGTAAAAACGAACTATGTTTCGAAGAGAATTATAATTTCAAATCCCGCAACTTATAACTACAGAAAGTGTAAAAAATGTGAGGAATTTGACCTTACTTTTTACAACAATAAACCCTATGTCGACCTTGAAATGTCAGTTTCTTCCAAAGAACGGGAGAGTATAAAACTCCTTATAGATTCAGGTTCCAGCGATGCGTTATGGTTGTTTCGAGAAGAGGAGTCCATTAATGCAGATTCGACCAAATATTTTAATGATTTTCTAGGGTTAGGGTTTAGTGGAGGAATTTTTGGAAAAAGATCTAAGCTCGATGAGGTTTGGCTTGGAGGTTTCAGCTTGAAAGGAGTGAAGGTGGCATTTCCAGATAAAGAGGCCATCGATGGAATTAAATTTTTCAGAGAACGAGATGGGAGTCTTGGAGGTGAAATTCTTAAAAGATTTACCGTAATTTTTGATTACCCAAATAAGAAAATGACTTTAAAAAAGAATGGAAATTATAATAAACCTTTTTATTATAATATGAGTGGTCTAATTATAGAGCACGGCGGAATGATAGTGGTGAGAGATGTTGAGAAATCTGTTGTGAATACCCTAAATTCTGAGCAAGCTGGAGATAATAATGGAATGATCACACTTCAGATTGATCCAAATTATAGTTTTTTCCTAGCGCCGAGTTATATCATTGCCGAAGTTCGAGAAAATTCTCCAGGAGCATTGGCGGGACTAAGAAAAGGAGATGAAATACTTAGAATTAATGGAAAAGATGCCTATAGATTCAAATTGCACGAAATAATCGCTTTGTACAGTTCTGAAACGGGAAAGGTTATATCTATGGATATTTCCCGAAATGGAATTAAGTCTAAAGCTAAGTTTACTTTAGAAAAAGTATTGTAAAAAAAAGCGACCCTTGTAAGAATTAAGGATCGCTTTTTTAAAACTATAGTTTACTTTATTTTGTTTTTTCAAGTACACTTTTTCCTTCGGCTAAAATTTCACCTTTAATTTTAAGTGCTTTTATGGGTTCGTCTGCATTAGAATAAACGGTAATTGTTTTTCTAATAGGACCCACGCGTTTAGTATCATATTTTACCTCAATAGTACTAGAAGCTCCTGGTGCAATTGGTCCGTCTGGTTTTTTTGGAACCGTACATCCACAACTGGACTTTACATCGGTTATCACTAATTCGGCATTACCTGTATTTGTAAATTCAAATACACGTACACCATCACTATTTTTTGCGATAGTTCCATAATCCACTGTTTCTGCCTTGAAACTAATTTTAGCTTGGGCATTAACTCCGAAACTTACGAGCGCTACAAGCGCAATTAATACAAATTTTTTCATGGTTTCATTTTTTTAGTAGATGCTAATGTAGAGAACTTTCCTACGAACTGCAAAATAAGTTATTCACTTTTATAATCCTGCGGTTATACCTACTTTTGCCCATTACAGTTCAAAAATTAGACCAAAAATGGCTTTAGAGGCAAAATATAATGCTGAAAGTATTGAAGATAAGTGGTATAGCTACTGGATGGAACATAATTATTTTCATTCTGAAGTTGATGAAAGAGAACCTTATACCATTGTAATTCCACCGCCAAATGTTACGGGTGTTTTACATATGGGACATATGTTAAATAATACACTTCAGGACGTTTTAATTCGTCGTGCGCGCTTAAAAGGTCTAAATGCTTGCTGGGTGCCAGGAACAGATCACGCTTCAATTGCTACTGAAGCTAAAGTAGTTGCTAAGCTAAAATCTGAAGGAATTGATAAAGCTAATCTTTCAAGAGAAGAATTCTTGGAACATGCTTGGGAGTGGACGTATAAGCATGGGGGAATAATTTTGGAGCAATTGAAGAAGTTAGGTGCTTCTTGTGATTGGGAACGCACAAAGTTTACGATGGATGACAATATGTCTGCATCCGTGATTAAAGTTTTTGTCGATTTATATGAAAAAGGAAAGATTTATCGAGGATATCGCATGGTTAATTGGGATCCCGAGGCAAAAACAACCCTTTCAGATGAAGAAGTAAATTATGAAGAAAAACAAGGGAATCTATATTATCTCAACTATTCCATTGAAGGAAGTGGAGATATCTTAACAATTGCTACAACTCGTCCCGAGACTATATTAGGGGATACGGCAATTTGTATTAATCCAAATGACCCACGATTTTCACATTTAAAAGGGAAAAAGGCAATTGTGCCTATCTGCAACAGAGTTATTCCTATAATTGAAGATGAATATGTAGATATCGAATTCGGAACGGGTTGCTTAAAAGTAACACCGGCTCATGACGAAAATGATAAGATGCTTGGGGATAAACACGGACTTGAGGTAATAGACATCCTTAATGATGATGCTAGTTTAAATAGCTACGGACTTCATTATGAAGGAAAAGACCGATTTGTAGTTCGTAAAGAGATCGTTAAAGAGTTGCAAGAAATGGGTGTTGTTTCAAAAATTGAAACACATATGCATAAGGTTGGAACCAGCGAACGCACAGGAGCAGTTATTGAACCTAAGTTTAGTGATCAGTGGTTCTTAAAAATGAAAGAACTCGCACAGCCAGCTTTGGATTCAGTTATGGATAAAGAGGTAAAGTTAGTTCCTGAAAAATTTATTAATACCTATCGTCATTGGATGGAGAATGTTCGCGATTGGAATATCTCACGTCAATTACTCTGGGGACAACAGATTCCAGCCTATTATTACGGAACTGGGAAAGAAGATTTTGTAGTAGCCGAGAATACAGAAAGTGCTTTGGAAAAAGCACGTGTTAAGACGGGAAATACTGCTTTAAATGCAACGGATTTAACGCAAGACCCAGATGCATTGGACACTTGGTTTTCTTCTTGGTTGTGGCCTATAAGTGTGTTTAACGGTATTTTGGAACCTGATAATAAGGAAATAAATTATTATTATCCTACAAATGACTTAGTTACTGCTCCAGAGATTCTGTTTTTCTGGGTAGCACGTATGATTATTTCCGGTTATGAGTACAGAGGTGAGAAGCCTTTTACCAATGTGTATCTCACAGGAATTGTTCGTGACAAGCAACGACGTAAAATGAGCAAGTCATTAGGAAACTCACCAGATCCTATTGAGTTAATGAAAAAGTATGGAGCTGATGGCGTGAGAGTTGGAATGCTTTTAAGTTCGCCCGCTGGAAACGATTTGATGTTTGAAGAAGACCTGTGCAAGCAGGGGAGTGGTTTTGTAAATAAAATATGGAATGCATATCGATTAATAGATGGTTGGGAGGTTTCCGACGAGAAAGAAGCAACTGAAACAGCACATATTGCCATTAAATGGTATAAAAGCAGGTTTCAAAAAGCTTTAGTTGAACTTGAGGATCACTACGGGAAATACCGAATAAGCGATGCCCTAATGACTACCTATAAATTAATATGGGACGATTTCTGTTCTTGGTTTTTGGAAATGGTAAAGCCAGGTTATCAAGAACCGATCGCAAGTAGCACCTTTAAGGATATTATAGCCATTTTTGAGGATAATTTAAAGATACTGCATCCATTCGTTCCTTTTGTTTCTGAAGAAATTTGGCAGCATATCTCAGACAGAAAACCTGAAGAAGCCCTTATTATTTCAAAGTGGCCAGATTCAGAAGCATACGATAGTTCAATCAACTCAAATTTTGAATTTGCCGCCGAGGTAGTTTCGGGAATAAGAACCATTCGAAAGGAAAAGAATATTTCATTTAAAGAAACTATCGAGCTTTCAGTAATTAATAATGATAATGCAACTGCCGATTTTGATGTCGTTATTTCAAAACTCGGGAATGTTTCAGTAATAAACTACATCACCGAAGCCATCGATGGAGCCTTAACTTTTAGAGTAAAATCGAATGAATATTTTGTTCCTATTTTGGGAGCAATCAACGTCGAAGAAGAACTTGAAAAGCTTAGATCTGAATTAAAATATAATGAAGGTTTTTTGAAGAGTGTACAAGGTAAACTGAAAAATCAAGGTTTTGTAAATAGTGCTCCAGAAAAAGTGGTTGCTATGGAACGTCAAAAAGAAGCCGATACCTTGGCTAAGATTGAAATGATAAAAACAAGTTTATCGAGTTTGGAATAGAAAATTCTATTTTCTGTATAAAAAATAATGTTTTACAGCTTCAATGTAGAGTTCTTTTGCTTCATCTGGATCAAGACCTCGTGTTTGGAAGAGTGCATTTGTTTTAAATGCACCAATTAAAGGGTTTCTACTCCTAGGTTGATCTTGAGAATTGGTAGCTCTTTTGTAATACGCATACAGACGAAGCAGGAAATCTGCTGGAAACGGCTCATTGTGATCGTTTATACTATCTACAGCATTCAAAAATTCTATGTTTAACTCTTCTGAAGTCATTTGGATCCAAGTGCTGTTATACCGCCTTTTACAGTTTGATTAAGGGTGACATTAATTTTTGTGTCAATTGGTAAGAAGACATCAACTCGCGAGCCAAATTTAATAAATCCACTATCGTCGGTTTGATTCACTTCTTGTCCTTCATTCGCATAATTTACTATACGCTTTGCCAAGGCTCCCGCAATTTGTCTATGCAATACATCACCAAAATATGGAGACTTCACAACAACAGTAGTACGTTCGTTTTCTTCTGAAGATTTCGGGTGCCAAGCAACCAGAAATTTTCCAGGATGGTATTTGCTAAAGACTACTTTTCCTCCAACGGGATAGCGAGTAACATGTACATTTAACGGCGACATGAATACCGAGACTTGAAGTCTTTTTGCGTTAAAATATTCTTTTTCGAATACCTCTTCAATAACAACAACTTTTCCGTCAACTGGAGATAAGATTTGAGTTTCGTCCGAAACAAAATTTCTTTTAGGATTCCTGAAAAATTGTAATATCAAAACTAAAAATAGTATCAATATAATCAATAGTCCCCCTCTAATAAGTGTATTTTCAACAAAGGTATTCGCAATTAGCCCCAAGCCAATTACAATTGAAAATGTGATTAAAATTATTTTATATCCTTCTTTATGAAACATGGGTTATAATTTCTAAAAAACCATAAATAAAGGGACTTGCATATACGATACTATCTAATCGATCATACAATCCCCCGTGACCTGGAATAAGTGCTCCGCTATCTTTTACTCCAGCTTGCCTTTTAAACTTCGACTGGATTAAATCACCAATCGTACCAAAAACCGAAGCAATTAATGCTAAGCATACCCAAATTTTTAAATCGAATTGTCCTATGTATTTAAAGATAAAGAAACTCGCGCAGATAGATCCAGCCAAGCCACCAATAAAACCTTCAACTGTTTTTTTAGGAGAAATTCGTTCCAGTAATTTTCGCTTCCCAATGCTTTTACCTACAACATATGCAAAAGTGTCATTGGCCCAAATTAATATAAAAACCCCGATAATTATATTAGGTAAAAATTCACCTTTATAGATGGGGATAAGTGTGAGAAATACAAAACCACTAATAAGATAAAAGAAAACTACAATGTATTTTTTCTTTTGAAACATTGGAATCTTACTAGTCCAAAGTAAATCTTTAAAAAGGAAAAGGTTCAAGAAACAAGAAAATATTAGAAGTAAATAGATAGCGTTAACTTCAAATACATTGTAACTTAGAAAAATTAGTGCAGCTGCTAGTAGAAAATATGAAAGATAGCTGGTTAAATGAATTAGTTTTAAAAATTCGGCTAGGGTAAATACGCCGAGCAAAAAAAAGAGTCCCATAAACCATTCCCTCGAGGTAAACATCGAAAAAACGACTATCGCAATGTATAAAACACCTGATATAGTTCGTACGATGACTTCCTTCATATTATAGGTCTTCCAGTAGTAACAAATATAGGTTTTTTGTACTACTTCCATAACTCATGAAGTCCTTTTCTTTTTCGGTTTCGAAGTCTTGGATGGTTGTAATATTACTTGGAATATAATTCCTGCTTTGATTTTTAATTTTGCGAAGTCCTTCACTTATAGATTCTACTAATTGACTTGTAGTAGCGAAGATGATGAAATTTGAAGGTAATTCTTTTAAATTTTTTTCCTTTATCTGATTAGATGACAACAAAATGGAACCATTATTGGCTACTAGACCTTCGCAGGGTGATAAAAGAAATGTGGCGTTGGTTTTTTTAACAAAGTTTAGATTAAAACCACTAAATCTTGAAATTAAAGTTTGGTCAATACAGAATGCATCTCTCTCGTACCAATCATTTTCTAAAAGTATATTATCGAAGCACTCTAGAACTTCTTGAAGGTTTTCACAATATAGAAATTTACCTCCATTTTTGTTGAAGTAATAGGTAAACTTTTCATCAATAGGTAGCTTCTCTTCTGGATAATATTTACCATGGTCAGATTCCTTAGCTTTTCTAGCTTTTTCTTCCGACTTATATTTAGGATTTAATAGTCTTTTGAACAGACTCATTTATAATTTTTTGAGGAGTTTTTATAAACGATATTCTTCAAATATACGAAAAAGTAAACTTTAGTTTTGTTATGATAAAACTAAAGTTTACTAATTCTGCACAAAAGAAATAAAGTTATGTAGTAATCACTTCTTCCTCCTCATTTTTTTGATGAGGCCTGTTTCCAAATATTTTTTGAAGATTGTCCTTAAAGATGACTTCTTTTTCCAACAATACATTTGCAAGTTCTGTAAGCTTATCTCTATGCTCTTCAAGTAATTTGATGGCTCTTTGATATTGGGTTTCAATCAGGTTTGAAATCTCTTTATCAATCATTTCTGCCGTCTTCTCACTATAAGGCTTCGTAAAGCCGTATTCAGATTGACTACTGGAATCATAATAGGTTAAATTCCCTATTGAGTCATTTAAGCCATAAATTGTAACCATCGCTCTAGCTTGTTTTGTCACCTTTTCAAGATCACTCAATGCGCCAGTTGATATCTGATTGAAAATAACCTTTTCAGCAGCACGACCACCTAGTGCGGCACACATTTCATCTAGCATTTGATTGGGTCGAACAATAAGACGCTCTTCTGGTAAATACCAAGCAGCACCAAGTGACTGTCCTCGAGGTACTATTGTTACCTTTACAAGGGGAGCAGCGTGCTCTAGCATCCAACTTACCGTTGCGTGGCCAGCCTCGTGGTATGCAATTGCTTTTTTCTCATCTGGAGTGATAATCTTATTCTTCTTTTCTAATCCTCCTACAATTCGATCTACCGCATCCAGAAAATCTTGTTTATCAACAGATTTTTTTTCATTCCTTGCAGCTATTAGGGCTGCTTCATTACAAACGTTCGCAATATCTGCACCTGAAAAACCAGGTGTTTGTTTTGCTAAAAATTCTAGGTCTAATCCCTCATCTTTTTTAATTGGACGAAGATGTACATCAAAAATCTCTTTACGTTCTCTAACATCTGGAAGGTCTACATATATTTGTCTGTCGAAACGTCCAGCCCGCATTAAAGCTTTGTCCAAGACGTCTGCACGATTGGTTGCAGCAATTACAATTACATTCGTATTCGTTCCAAAACCGTCCATTTCTGTCAGTAATTGGTTTAATGTGTTTTCACGTTCGTCATTGGAACCTGAAAAATTATTTTTTCCTCGTGCTCGTCCTATTGCATCAATTTCATCAATAAATATAATTGAAGGTGATTTCTCTTTAGCTTGTTTAAATAGGTCTCGTACTCTTGAAGCACCTACTCCTACAAACATCTCAACGAAATCGGATCCAGAAAGTGAGAAAAATGGCACTTTGGCCTCACCGGCCACAGCTCTTGCCAAAAGGGTTTTTCCCGTTCCAGGAGGTCCTACAAGCAAAGCTCCTTTTGGTATTTTTCCTCCTAAGGCAGTATACTTATCTGGAGTTTTTAGGAAGTCTACAATTTCTTGAACCTCCTCTTTAGCTCCTTCAAGACCAGCAACATCTTTAAATGAAGTTTTTACATCTTGTTTTTGATCAAATAATTTCGCCTTGGACTTTCCGATATTGAAAATTTGTCCACCTGCGCCCCCACCACCTCCGGATGACATGCGTCGCATTATAAAAATCCAAATACCAATAATGACAATGAAAGGTAGTAACCCTATGAGAACCTCGCCCCACATATTGGACTCAGTAGTCCAAATGAGTTGGGTATTTATATCTCCTTGTTTTTTTATTTGATCAATATTATTTTCAAAATTTTGAAGATCTCCAAATTCAAATTGATAGGTAGGTTCATTGGGGCCAGGGGCCATGAAAGTATTTTTCTTTTTGCTGGAATGAATTGCTTTTTCCTTAGCTTCTTGAGTAAGGTAAACCTTTGCAATTTTCTTATTTATAACCTCTACCTTTTCAACATCGCCTTCACTTAGAAATCGCTCAAATTCTGCCTGAGTGGTTTTGTCGGGTTGTGCCCAGCTACCACTTCCGAAGAACTGAATTCCTATAAATACTAAAAAGATAGCTCCGTAAATCCAGTAAGCACTAAATTTTGGTTTCTTAATTTCGGGTTTGTTGTCTTTATTTCCTTCTGCCATGAGGCTATGTTGTTTTTAATAAGTAGATTCTATTTTTACTGATATGGCATCGCCCCATAATCCTTCGATGTCGTAATATTCTCGGATTTGCTTCTGAAAGACATGGACTACTACGTGAACATAGTCAATTAAAATCCACTCGGCATTATCACTTCCTTCCACATGCCAAGGTTTGTCTTTTAAAGCTTTACTAACTGTTTTTTGAACTGAGTTTACAATCGCATTAACCTGCGTATTTGAAGTACCGTTGCAGATAATAAAATAGTCGCATACGGTGTTCTCTATTTCTCTAAGATCAAGAATTTCAACATCTTGTCCTTTTACTTCATCAATTCCTTTTAAAATTTGAGTAATGAGTTGATCTGTCTCTATTTTTTTCTTCGACATTAATAATTTTTATTTGGGCAAAGTTATTACTTTTTTGTTTCTTTAATCACTTTGCTAACCTATATAGTAACACTTTCTTTTTCATGGTGAAGATAATCAAACTTAGTGCCATTGATTCAACAAATACCTACCTCAAAGAGTTGTGCAAAAATGTAAAGCTAGATGACGGGACTATTGTAGTGACGAGGCGACAAACTGCGGGTCGAGGACAGATGGGTGCTAAGTGGCAGTCTGTAGAGGGGTTAAGTCTTGCTTTTAGTGTGTTTAAGCGATTTTCTAGTGTTCTTTTAATTGAACAATCGCAAATCAATTTCGCTGTTTCCCTAGGAATAATGAAAGCGCTTCAAAAGCTTCAGGTCCCAGATATAAGAATAAAATGGCCAAACGACATTATGTCATATCAGAAAAAACTGTGTGGCGTTTTAATCGAAAATCAACTTGACGGAGACAAAATTACCTCTTCTGTCATAGGAATTGGACTTAATGTAAATGAATCTGAGTTTCCAAACTTACCGTTTGCGAGCTCGATGAAATTAAGTTCGGGAACAAGCTATAATCTCGATGAGGTATTGCACCTGGTTTCTGAAGCTATTATGAAAGAATTAGCCGCCATAGATACCTCAAAGACTTTAGTCAGTATTAGGGAAAAATACGAGTCCAATCTTTTCAGAAAAGATAAAGTTTCGGTATTTGAAAACACAGAAGGAAATAACTTCAATGGTATTATACGAGGCGTTACAGAATCTGGTAAACTCCTGGTTGAACTTGAAGATGAATCCATCCAGGATTTTGAACTGAAACAGATTAGGATGTTACTATAGTTCTAAGGTTGAAATAATACCTATTTATAGTTTTCCTAAATTTTCTGAAAGCGTATCAATAAATTTCGTGATTGGGGACTTAATCATCATTGCCATCATACTATTAAACTCTCCAGAGAATTGCAGCTCTGCTTCCGAAGAAGCAGCGTCAATCGCTGTAATATTTCCCTGAAGTGTAAATGGTATCTTATCGCTAATTGCGCCTAGTACTACCTTGTTTGGTGAAACAATTTCTTTAACCTCCAAGGCGATTTCTGGCATTCCTTTAAGTGCAAAAACAAAGGCATCTTCTCTAATTACTTCGAATTTACTTATGTTTTCAGGCATTAGCTCCTTGAAGTTTTTTACATCACTTAAAAAATCACATAAATCTGTAGCAGATTTCTGTACAGTCACTTTCTTGCTATTTAATTCCATTGGGCATTTTTTTTTGAAGTAATTATTGACAATAATTATGCCTATTTTATTTTTGGGTCCCAATTCCCTGGATCGTTACGCCACTTAGAAAGTAATAAAGCTTCCTTCGAAGAGATATAATTTGTGCTCTCCGCTTCTTCCAGCAGGTTTTTGTAGTCACTTAAAGTATTTAATTGGATATTCTGGCTTTTAAAATTTTCTTCGGCCACTGGAAAACCATAAGTGAAAATAGCAACCATTCCCTTAACATTCAGGTTTGCTTCACGCAAGGCCTCTACGGCAAGAAGGCTGCTTTTTCCGGTACTAATAAGATCTTCTACTACAACAACCGTTTGGTTGGCTTCTACATATCCCTCAATTTTATTTTGGCGGCCGTGTTTCTTTGCCTCAGGACGAATATAACAGAATGGGAGGTTTAAGTAATCTGCAACTAAGGCGCCAATACCAATGGCTCCCGTAGCAACCCCTGCTATTACATCTGGTTTTCCGTATAAATTTTCAATCTGAGTAGCCAAATGCTCTCTCAAATAATTCCGAATCACTGGATACGAAAGTGTTATACGATTATCACAATATATTGGAGATTTCCATCCAGAAGCCCATGTAAAAGGGTTTTGTGGTTGTAATTTAATTGCATTAATTTGCAGAAGTAATTCAGCGGTTTTTTGCGCCGTTTCTTTGTTTAATATCATACTGCAAATGTATAAAGTTTTTGTTAAAGATATCCCCATCATTCTCTCAACAGAGAAAAAAATAGGCAAACAGTATACCTCCATTCCCCTTAAGGAAGTAAAGTTTAAAAAACTAATCGCTGAAATCAATAATGGGGAGCTACTATACGTAAATATCTATCATAAAAACGAAGAGAAATTAGAACGATTTCTGCGGAAAAAATTACCAGTTGTAGAAGCAGGTGGAGGATTGGTTTATAATTCCAAACGAGAAATTCTCTTTATACGTCGCAACTCCAAATGGGATCTTCCAAAGGGAAAAGTTGAGAAAGGCGAAACTTATGAAGAGACTGCTCTAAGGGAAACGATGGAGGAGACTGGTGTACAAAACCTCAAGGTGCGAAAGTTTATTACCAAAACATATCACGTTTTTCAACGGAATGAGAAATTTAAATTAAAAATCACCTATTGGTTTGAAATGTTTAGCGATTATAGCGGCCCATTAACACCTCAATTGGATGAAGGAATTCAAAAGGTAAAATGGAAAAACTTTGAAAAAAGCCAAAAGGCACTTCGAGATTCTTATGAAAACATTAAGTTGCTTTTTCCTAAAGAGTATTTAACTACCCACCCTAACGATAGGATAGCGTAAGTGGGCTTTTTCGTAAGCTGGAGATTGTTTGTGAATCCAATCTAATTGGGTATACCAGTTTTGAGCGAAACTAGATTCTGCTGCTTTTTTTGCTTCAAATTCTTTTTTAATTTCTGGATTGGCGTTTAAAAATTCTTTCGCTTGATCCTCCCATACATAAGGTGAAAAACCTTCTTTCTGCTGAAGAACAGTATCGAAAAAATTCCAATTGAAAAAAGAGTCACGCATCGATGGCTCCAGCGTTTCCAGTAGATAACGAACTCCTTCTTGGTCGGTGGTGATCAAATAATCCCCTTTACCAATTGTTACCTTTTCAGCTGCTTTTTCGGTTTTGGTGTCATAATGCAAATAGTGCCCCTCGTAGGGACCTCTTCCCACAGTCTCATAATCTGTAATTTTATAGATTTCGACCTCCATTAAGGTGTCCTTTTTAATAGTCGTGTATTTAATTTTATTCAGTTTTAATAAATCCATAACGTTCCAATATCCCTTTGGAATGATGTACGCTTTTGGGATGGTAATACTGTCAGTAGCTTTGAAATAATTGTAATAGGTCACATCTTTAGTGAAGGGAGCATTTCGATCGTATTTTAAACGATCTGCTCCGGTAATTTCACTTTTAATCATTTCACCTTCATACCCTTTAAACGAAAGGGTCGATGTCTTGGTGCTATCAATTTTCCAAGACGTAGGGTAGGAATCTCCTGATTTAAATCTTGTTAGCACATTTTTCCGAAGCTCTGTTATTACTTCAGCATCTTTATCGGCAATATTTATAAAGCTCTTCATTAATTCATAAGTCCCCTCAACTCTTTGCTTATAAGGTTTAAGCATATGAGTTTCCACCATCATTCCCAAAGTGTTAAAAAGGGTGGTATAGCCTGTAGAATAACGAGGAGAATCAAAAAACTGAGAAAAACCTTTTTCTGGAGTCGAATTGAAAACATTTACATAAGGCGTAATATCCCATGATTTTGCCCGTAGTGAATCTTCCAATTGAGACATAAACGAAGTGTGTAAATAAATACCAAGATCGCCACCAAGCTTATTGTGTTGCGTGAACAAATGAGTAAGCGCGTATTGGTAATCTGCGCCATTACTTACATGGTTATCAATAAAAAGATCGGGTTTTACAGTGCGAAATAACTCAGTAAAGGCCCTTGCGTTTTTGGTGTCTGCTTTTATAAAGTCTCTATTTAGGTCGTAATTTCTAGCATTTCCTCTAAAACCGTATTCTTTAGGGCCGTTTTGATTGGTTCGTGTGGTGCTATTTCGATTCAAAGCACCGCCAATATTATAAACAGGAATCACTGCAATAATGGTATTTTTGGGAGCTTGAATTTTGTTTTCGGCTAGATCTCGTAAAAGCATCATAGAAGCATCGATACCATCACTCTCTCCTGGATGAATTCCGTTGTTGATTAATAAAACATTTTTTCTGCCGTCTTCGGAAAACTCCGATTCAAAACTTCTATTTGGATTAAATGTAATGACATGTAAAGGTTCACCACTATCGGTTTTTCCCATGGTGTACATAGCAATGGAAGTATGTCCCTCGGCCAATTGAGTGTAAAATTCAATAACTTCGTGATAAGTTGGAGTTTCCAGTCCATTTGAAGTTTCAAAAACCGTTGTAAAATCGAAATTTTTCTTTTTCTTTTCCGAAGAACAGGAAAAAAGAAACAATACAGAAAGAAGGAGGATTAGAGAATATTTCATTTTTTGCAGTTTTAACAAATATAATCGATTCTAAACTTATCTAGTTTATCTAATATAAAAAGCCCCTGATTAAATTAATCAAGGGCTTCATTATATATATATTGAAATTGTTTCTAACTATTCATAGACACTAAAAACTCTTCGTTGTTACGAGTTTGCTTAAAGCGATCGTTGATAAATTCCATTGCTTCGACAGGGTTCATATCTGCCAAGTATTTACGCATTACCCACATTCGTTGAATCGTGTTTTCATCGAGTAACAAGTCATCTCTACGTGTACTAGAGGACGTAAGATCAATAGCAGGGAAGATTCTTCGGTTGGAAATCTTACGATCCAATTGAAGCTCCATATTACCTGTTCCTTTAAATTCTTCAAAAATAACCTCGTCCATTTTAGATCCAGTTTCGGTAAGTGCTGTCGCAATAATACTCAAGGACCCTCCATTTTCTATATTACGAGCCGCACCAAAGAAACGCTTAGGCTTATGCAATGCATTAGCATCTACACCACCACTTAATATCTTTCCGCTAGCAGGTTGTACCGTATTGTAGGCACGCGCTAAACGTGTTATTGAATCTAAAAGAATCACCACATCATGTCCGCATTCAACCAATCTTTTTGCTTTTTCTAAAACAAGATTCGCCACTCTTACGTGTTCTGTAGCTTCCTTATCAAAAGTAGATGCTACCACTTCTCCACGAACATTACGCTGCATATCTGTTACCTCTTCAGGACGTTCGTCAATTAGAAGAACGATTTGATATACTTCTGGATGATTAGCGGCGATTGCATTTGCAATGTCCTTTAATAGCATCGTTTTACCTGTTTTTGGTTGCGATACAATCATGCCACGTTGCCCTTTTCCGATTGGTGCAAACAAGTCGATAATTCGTGTTGAAATAGTACTTTGTCTATCCGCTAGGTTAAATTTTTCGTCAGGAAACAAAGGAGTTAAGTGCTCAAAAGAAATACGGTCACGCACTACAGTTGGACTTAAGCCATTTATTTTACTTACTTTAATAAGAGGGAAGTATTTTTCACCTGCCTTAGGAGGTCGAACCTGTCCTAAAACGGTATCTCCCGTTTTAAGTCCAAACAACCGAATCTGAGATTGCGAAACATAAATATCATCTGGAGATGACAAATAATTGTAATCACTAGAACGCAAGAAACCGTAGCCATCTTGCATAATATCAAGAACACCTTCACTTTCTATGATTCCATCAAACTCAAAATCGGGTTCTTTATATCGATTACGGGAATCTTTGTTTCCATTGTTTCTATGTTCTTTCTGATTGCCTTGCTTGTTCTCTCTTTGCTGAGGTTTGGGCTTGTTGTCCGATTTCCCTTGGTTATTGTCTCGAGGGTTTGGTCGTGGCTTCGGCTCTCTCTTTGTAGGTCGATTGTCTTCCCTTTTATCACCAGTATTTTCAGTTTTTTCTGAAGAACCTTCTGTTTTTTCTGAAGATGCTTCCGTTTTTACGGCAGGTTTATTGTCTTCCTTCTTGCGAGGGTTTGGCTTCCGATTTTCATTGCGCGCAGGTCTTGGACGACTTTCATGTTCTTTAGTTCTGTCTGCTGAAGTTTCTTCTTTTTTAGGCGCCTCGGTTGAAGGAGCCGTGGTTTGTGGAACAATCGCCTTTACCACTTTAGGGTTGGCCGCTTGATAATCTAAAATTTGATATACAAGGTCTAATTTTTTTAGGGACTTAAATTTTGGGACACCTAAGGTTTTTGCTAGTTCCTGAAGTTCAGGCAGCTTTTTTAATTTTAATTCTGAAATTTCAAACATTGAAAATACTATAAGATTAATTGATATTATAATTCCGTTAATGGAGGTAAGTTAGTTGTGAAAATTATTTGAAGACTAAGTAACCGTGATTGAATTGGTTACATATTGTTACTGCAATTATACAACAATAAATTAAATTCTACATTTATATTTTTAAAAAGAAACAGTATTTTTGCTTTCTCTTAACAAGAATAGTAAATGTTACAACGCATACAAACGGTATACTTAATTATCTCCGCACTTATAGTGGGCGGACTGTATCTTTGGTTTCCATTGGTGCAAGATGAGGCAGGAGCTGTTGTAATTGAAAGAAGCGAACCCTTAGTCTTCGGACTTATCTTCGCATCTATTATGTTGGTTGTTATTTCAATATTGAGTTTTAAAAAGCGACAATTGCAATTTGTGTTAAATCGCTTAAACATCATATCAAACTTTGTATTACTGGGAGTTTTCGTTTATAGGTCGCTAACTTTATCCGGAGAAACTTTGGTTTCTGAGAAGGGTATTGGGGTGCTACTTCCTATCATTTCTATCGTTTTTTTAGTGTTGGCCAATAAGGCTATCAAAAAGGACGAGGATCTCGTAAAATCTGTGGACCGTTTACGCTAAACCGATCTTAGTATATTAGTGCGAAACCCCGAAGAATGCCATCTTCGGGGTTTTTTAATTTTTGCCTACAGCCTACAGCCTACAGCCTACAGCCTACAGCGCGAAGCTACCTTTTAAATTCAACAACTTCTAGATTTTGAATTTTTTCCCCGTCTATTTCAAACCGAAGCATAGTGCGTACCTTATGAAAGCCATGAGTTCCAATCGCACCAGGGTTCATATGTAATAATCCTCTTTTCTTATCGTTCATCACTTTAAGAATATGAGAATGTCCAGAAATAAAAAGTTTTGGAGGATTTGAGTAAATTTCTTCACGAATAGCAGGGCTATACCTTCCCGGATAACCGCCAATATGGGTGATTAATACATCCACACCCTCACACAAAAACCGATTGTTCAAAGGAAACTCTACCCTCGCTTTAGCATTATCTATATTTCCAAAAACTGCTCGCAATGGTTTTAGTTTCTTTATGGCATCGGTAACGCCTAAATCTCCAATATCACCCGCATGCCATACTTCATCTGCCTGCTTGACATATTTAAGAATTTTGTCATCGAGATAACTATGGGTATCACTAAGTAGAAGAATTTTAGTCAAATTTTGAGATTTTCAGAATAGCAAAGATACAAAGTTGCAAAGTCTCAAGCGGAAAATAAGGTATTCTTCCCACTACTTGTTATCAAATATTTAACCTTCAGAAACCATAAATCATTAATCGTAAATCGTAATTTTGTTTTTCTTAAAACAATGAATTGAGATACTTTATTGAAATTGCATACAATGGAACCAATTATTTTGGATGGCAACGACAACCGGATGCAATAAGTGTTGAGGAGGTATTGGAAAATGCTTTGTCAACTTTGCTTCGGAAGGAACTAAAGGTTGTGGGTGCGGGGAGAACAGATGCCGGAGTACATGCCAAACAACTATTTGCACATTTCGATTTTGAAGCAATTGAAGAATTACCAAAACTTGTTTTTAGACTGAATTCCTTTCTTCCGAAGGATATTTCAGTAAAGAATATTTTTAGAGTAAAAGAGGATGCACACGCCAGATTTAATGCTTCCGAACGAGAATATGAGTATATCATTTCCTTGGAGAAGAATCCATTTTTAGAAGGTTTCGCTTATCAAATACACCAAAAACCTGATGTAGATCTTATGAATGTGGCGGCGGCTTCGTTATTGGACTATCAAGATTTTCAATGCTTTTCTAGATCCAATACGGATGTAAAAACGTATAATTGTAGTATCAAAAAAGCAAGCTGGAAAGAAGAAAATAATCAGCTAGTTTTTACAATTGCTGCCGATAGATTTCTACGGAATATGGTGCGAGCTATAGTAGGAACCTTGTTGGATGTTGGTTTTGGTAAGACCTCATTAGATGAGTTTCACGAGATTGTTAGAAAAAAGAACAGAGTACATGCGGGTTCTTCGGCCCCAGCCAACGGACTTTATTTAACTAAAGTTCTGTATCCAGAAAATATTTTTCCGGAATAAATAATAGAAATAAATAATACAAAATACGATTGAAGGAATCAGGTAATGCATTCGATTTTAAACTCTTTAGACGGCTATTGGCATTTACCAATGCCTATCGTTGGACATTCTATTTTGTAGCCTTTGCAGCAGTAGCCATGTCTGGCTTAGCGGTGTTAAGTCCGCATATATTGCAACTTGCCATCGATAATGCAATTTTCCCAAGAGATTTGGGAGAATTACAATTCTACCTGCTTTTAATGTTGGCTGTTTTAACATTGGAAGTGCTTTTTCAATTTGCCTTTATATTTTACGCAAACTGGCTGGGACAGCATGTAATCAATGATTTACGGGTAAAACTTTTTAAGCTAATGACCAGCTTTAAAATGCAGTATTTTGATAAAAGTGCCGTGGGAAGGCTTACCACAAGGGCAGTAAATGATATTGAAACTATTTCTTCTATTTTTAGTCAGGGGTTGTTTATGATCATTGCCGATTTACTTAAAATGGCTGCCATTGCTGGAATTATGCTATATAAAAGTTGGCATCTTTCTCTTATCGTATTCGCTATTTTGCCTCTTATATTATATGCAACTCGTGTGTTTCAGCGCGCGATGAAAGTTGCCTTTGAGGATGTAAGAAATCAGGTAGCAAACCTCAATTCGTTTGTGCAAGAGCGCATTACGGGAATGAAGATTGTTCAAATCTTTACACGTGAAGAAACCGAATACAAGCAATTTAAACAGATTAATGAAAAGCATAAAAAGGCTTGGGTAAAAACAGTTTGGTACAACTCTATATTTTTCCCAATTGCCGAAATGGCATCTTCTGTAGCTATTGGATTGCTCGTTTGGTATGGCGGTCTAAATGCGGCAGGTGGCGGAATTATTACCCTTGGAATTATTACGGCCTTTATTCAATATTCACAAATGCTTTTTAGACCCCTGCGTCAGATTGCAGACAAGTTTAATACTTTGCAAATGGGAATGGTTGCTGCCAATCGTGTTTTTGGTATTTTGGATACCAAATCTCATATCGCAGATGAAGGTGATTTGGAATTGACAAGTACCGATGGACAAATTGAATTTAAAAACGTCCGATTTGGTTATGTTGAAGGTGAAGAGGTGATAAAAGATATTTCTTTTGATGTAAATCCAGGAGAGACTGTCGCAATAGTTGGTGCGACTGGTGCAGGAAAATCGACTATAATAAACTTACTCAATCGTTTTTATGAAATAAATAGTGGCGATATTTTAATTGATGCTGTTTCCATTAAGGAATATAGTCTGAATTCGTTACGGAGTCATATAGCCGTTGTTTTACAGGATGTTTTCTTGTTTGCCGATACTATTCTGAATAATATTACACTAAACAACCCTTCCATAACTGAAGACGAAGTAGTAGCTGCTGCTAAGGAAATTGGAGTTCATAAATTTATTACAACACTCCCTGGAGCCTATCACTACAATGTAAAAGAACGAGGTACGATGCTATCTTCTGGACAGCGACAACTAATTGCTTTTTTACGCGCCTATGTAAGTACCCCTAGTATTTTAATTTTGGACGAAGCAACTTCTTCTATCGATAGCTATTCTGAAGAAATGATACAAACTGCCACCGAAAAAATAACCAAAGGAAGAACCTCTATTGTGATTGCCCATCGTTTGGCTACTATTAAGAAAGCGGATAAAATCCTAGTGATGGATGCTGGAAAAATAGTGGAAACAGGAACGCATACAGAGCTTCTTAAAAAAGAAGATGGCTACTATCGCAATCTGTACGAAGTTCAGTTTATGTCGGAAGAGGCTATTTAACTTTATAAACTCCCCGTTTTATAGCGGAGTTTTTTATATACAATTATTTCTTTAAAAGCTTTTTTACACCAACTCCAGAGGTTGTTTTTACTTCAACAAAAAGTAAACCTGCGGGTAAAGAAGAAATATTTATTTGTTCTTTATTTTCTTGTAATAGTCTTTTCCCTAGAAGATCATAAATAGTAACATGCTCAATAGGCTCAGGGCTCTTTAAAAACAATATGTCTTTGGCTGGATTGGGGTAAATTTTAAGTCCTTTTATAGCAAAGTCTGGTACTCCTAAAATGGTAAGGTTTTCGTACCAGAATAATAACTTATCTCCGTTGGCAATAAGTGAGTTCATAACTAAATCTATGTCACCATCATTATCTATATCCGCTGGTTGTAAATTTTGAACGGGTCCAATAAAATCTGGATCAATAAATTGAACTGGGCCAAAATTGCCCAAACCGTTTAAGTTCTCCTGCCAGATTGAACCAAAATCCTCAACCGAGTTATAGGCTACATCTAAATCACCATCATTGTCTAAATCTACTGCGTTTGCATTTACAAAATCTGGCGTACTGTTGGTAGTTAAATTTATAGTTATTTTTGCTCCAAAGTTACCCTGGCCGTCTAGATTTTCACGCCAGAGAATTTCATCTATTTTATTTGAAAGTATGTCTAAATCATCATCCCCATCAATATCGGCTAAATTGAAATGATTTTCATATAAGCCTGTAGTTTCTATGATGTGTTGCGTTGAAAAATTTCCCTGTCCGTCTATATTTTCAAACCAAGACATAATTACCCCATCTACCGAGTTGGAAAGAATATCTAAATCTCCATCCCCGTCAATATCCCCTGCAACTTGCAAACGCGCCTGTGATAATGTATTGTTTATGGGTATGAGTGTACTAAAACTACCATTACCGTCCAAATTTTCTACCCAATAAAACCCGCTCCCATTTGTAACACCAAGTATTAAATCCATATCACCATCCCCATCCAGATCAGCAGGGGTAATTCCTTTAGCACTATTTAAGTTTGTAGCAATAATTTGGGCCGAACCAAAATGCCCATTTCCTTGGCTGCGAAACCATACCACTCTGTCAAATTCAAAAGAACTAATAATAATATCCAATCTTTCATCTCCGTCCAAATCATTTATTGCTTGCCCTAAAGCCAAACTCTGATTTTGGTCAATAACATTTGTTGTGTCAAAATTACCTAGGCCATCTAGATTTTCGTGCCAACTAACTTCATTAGTAGAAACAGTCAAAAGATCCAAATCTCCGTCATTATCTAAGTCACCAGACAAGAGCCCCGAAAGATTACCAGTGTCGTCATTGATTAATTGCATTGGTCCAAATAATTGGGCATAAATATTTACCGAAGTAAAAAGGATAAGGTAAATTGAAAGTAAAGTTTTCATCTATTTTTTTTTCATTACTAAAAAAAGAAATCGATTTATGGAGATTCACAAACTCCAATAGATTATTAACGCGTGAGCTAAATCAAAAAAATATAGCCTTATGAAAGTTTATCTAAATTTTCAATAGGGCGATAAAAAATAGTTCTTAAATCCAATCAAACCTTTCAAATAAAAATCAAAAACTGGACTAGATAAAGCTTTTGATTGCCAAGTAGGTTTCGACTGCGCTCAACCAGACAAATCTATTAATTTTAAAATTGTTATTCTTTCAAGAGTTTTTTAACCATCGTACTAGCGTTTGTCTTCACTTCAACAAAAAGTAAACCTGCGGGTAAAGAAGAAATATTTATTTGTTCTGTTTTTTTATTTTCTTGTAAAAGTCTTTTCCCTAGAAGATCATAAATAGTAACCTTCTCAATAGGCTCAGGACTTGTTATAAATAGTAGGTCTTTGGCTGGGTTGGGGTAGATTTTAAGTCCTTTTATATTAAATTCTGACACCCCTAAAATGGTAAGGTTTTCGTACCAATATAGGTCATTTCGATTGCCTTGGTTAACAAACAAAGAAGTACTTATTAAATCTAAATCCCCGTCTCCATCTATATCCACAGGCGGTATATTATTTCCTGTAGTTCCTCCCTCTGGTGGCTCTACAAAATTGGTAGAAAAAGTAGCATCCCCATTATTGAGAAGGTAAATCTTTCCATGTACAAAACCAGAATCGAAAGTGATATCTTGATCGCCATCATTATCTATATCTGCAGCATGAATATTTAACAAGCCAGAACCGTCGCTAGAGCTAAAGAGAATTTGGGAAACCCCAAAAGTTCCCAGTCCATCTAGGTTTTCTCTCCATAATACATTTCCTTCTTTGGAAGAAACATTGTCAAGATCCCCATCTCCATCCAGATCTACCAATTGAAAAGTACTCTCATAGAACCCCGAATTCTCTATATTATGTTGTTCACCAAAATCCCCCTGCCCATCAACATTTTCAAACCAAGACATTAAGATACTCCCAATCGAATTGGTAAGGATGTCCAAATCCCCATCCCCATCGATATCCCCCAAAACCTGTTTGCGAGCTCCAGAGAGGGTCGTACTAATAGGATTTAAAGAACTAAAGGAGCCATTGGCAAGTTGCTCAATCCAATAAAAACCACTTCCGTTAGACACACCAAGCACCAAATCTAGATCTCCGTCTCCATCTAAGTCTCCCGGGGCTATACCGCTGGCACGATTTAAGCCAGAAGCTAGTACTTGAAAGGGAGCAAAATTACCATCTCCTAGGTTGCGGTAATAGGCAATTAAACCCTGGTCAAAATAACTTATTAGTAGATCTTCTTTTCCATCTTCATCTAGGTCTATTACCGCTTGGTTAAAAGCCTGTCCCATTCCTGTTTCTATAGTAGTGGGAGGAGCAAAAGTACCTAATCCATCTAGGTTTTCGTACCAGGCAACTAACTGCGAAGTTATTGTAAATAGATCTTGGTCGCCATCCTGATCAAAATCCCCAGAATTGATTTCAAGAACACCACTAACATCGGAAGCCGCAAGATGGTCGATATTAAATAGCTGGGCGCTAGCCGTTGTGCTAAGAAACAAAAGGGTTAAAAAAAGTATGGTTTTCATCTATTTTTAAATTTATTCCTAACGGATGATGTGAACTTACATTTTGTGTCGAAAAAACAAAAAATTCCGTACTAACTCAAATCCTTAGTAATAAGCTGAGTCAGTTCTTCAAGGTTTTCGTAGAGAACAAAATCGCCGTCTTTAAGGTAAGATATTTGCCCGTTTTCTTCAGAAACAACAATACAAACCGCATCTGTTTTTTCAGAAATACCTAAAGCAGCTCTATGTCTTAGTCCGAAGCGTAAAGGTATTTTTCTATCATTCGAAACTGGTAAAATAACGCGTGTAGCAGTAATAACTCCTTCTTCAATAATTATCGCTCCATCGTGCAGCGGACTGTTCTTAAAAAAGATACTTTCAATAATAGGAGTATTTACACCAGCGCTCATTGTATCACCACTATTTTTAACAAAATCGAGGCTGTTATTGCGTTTTAGAACAATTAAAGCACCCGTATTTGTAGAACCCATTTTCATAGTGGCATTCATAATAGAAGTCACCACTCTATTTGTACCTGTGTCATTATTTAATTCTCGAAACTTGCTAAAAAATCGTCTTCGCGCATTGAAATTAGTAGAGCCAAGCATTAATAAAAACCGCCTAATTTCCTGTTGGAACACGACAATAAGTGCAAACATACCAACGCCAAGAAATCCGCCTAGAATTTTACTTAGAAGCTCCATTTCTAGAAGCTCTGTGAGTCGCCAGATTCCGTAGATTATCACAATACCAACAAAAATATTGATAGCAACTGTGCCTTTTACCAACTTATAGACGTAATACAAAAGGAAAGCCACCAAAACGATGTCAACAATGTCTATAATACGAATGTCTAAAAAATCCAAGAGTTGTAGGGTTTGTGTAAATGTACTTTAAAATTTTCGAAATTAGGTGTCGGTACTTTTCAGTTTTTCAAGCAATTTTATGCTTTCAACAGCTTCGGCTACATCGTGAACACGGAGCATTGAAGCGCCTTTTAACAATGCCACAGCATGTAGGGTTGTGGTGCCATTTAGAGCTTTTTCTGAAGTTGTCTCTAAGGTTTTGTAAATCATAGATTTTCTAGAAACGCCTACTAAATAGGGAACATCCAGTTGCTCTAAAAGTTCCAGATTAGAAAGTAATTCGAAACTTTGTTCTTTTGTTTTTGCAAAGCCAAAACCTGGATCTACAATAATATCGTTCATTCCAGCAGCTCTTGCTAGTGCTAGTTTTTCAGAAAAATATTTTATAACTGTTTTGGTGATATTGTCATAGTTGGTTAAACCGTTCATTGTTTGTGGTGTTCCTCGCATATGCATTAGGATATACGGTACTTTCAGTTTTCCAACTTCCGAAAACATTTCAGCATCCAGACCACCACCAGAAATATCATTTACCAAAGTAGCACCTAGTTCAATAGCTTCTTTTACCACTTTACTTCGGAAGGTGTCGATTGAAATAAGCGCCTCGGGGAATTGGTTTAAAATACCCGCTATGGCAGGAAGCACACGCTTTAGTTCTTCGGTTTCCGAAACTTCTTCGGCGCCCGGACGAGAACTATATCCGCCAATATCCAAAAATGTAGCACCTTCTTCCAGCATGGTTTCTGCCTGCTTCAAGATTTGATCTAAATGGGTAGTTTTTCCGCCGTCGTAAAACGAATCTGGCGTGATGTTTATTATGCCCATCACCTTCGGAATGGACAGGTCAATTAAAGTGCCTTTACAATTGAGTGTATGCAATTTTTTAATTTGATTTATTTAAGCGAAATTTACGCAAAATCTTACACATCGGTATGGTAGATACTTCAAAACAATATGATGCAGTAATAGAAAGGTGTAGAACCTTGTTTTCCAATAAAATGAAGGATTATGGAAGCGCTTGGAGGATTTTGAGATTGCCATCTTTAACCGATCAAATTTTTATCAAAGCACAGCGAATTAGAGGTCTTCAGCAGAATGTAGAACAGAAAGTTGATGAAGGAGAAGTAAGTGAGTTTATAGGAATTATCAATTACTCGATTATGGCGTTGATTCAGTTGGAAAAAGGAGTTGTGGAACAACCCGATTTATCTTCTGAAGAAGCCATTCAATTATACGATGAAAAAGTTGCGTTGACCAAGCAATTAATGATGGATAAGAATCACGATTATGGTGAGGCTTGGCGTGATATGCGTGTGAGTTCCTTGACAGATTTAATTCTTCAGAAGTTATTACGCGTAAAACAAATTGAGGATAATCAAGGAAAAACAATAGTTTCAGAAGGAATAGATGCTAATTATCAAGACATGATTAATTATGCGATTTTCGCTTTAATTTTGCTGGAGCAAAACTAAAGCAAGCACCAAAAAAATAAAATCCAAAAACCAAAAATCGGTTTGAAGAAAATATATGATTTAGAAGAAAGGACATTTTTGTTTGCAAGAGATTGTAGAAACTTAATAAAGTTGTTGAAATCTACAATTTCTAATATTGAAGATGGCAAACAATTAGTAAGGTCTTCTGGTTCGGTAGGAGCGAATTATATCGAGGCTAACGAGAAACTTGGAGATAAAGATTTTATTTTTAGATTGAAAATTGCCAGAAAAGAAGCGAAGGAGTCGAAATTTTGGTTGCGATTGTTAAAGGAAGGAAATACTGACAATACAACAATAAGTGATTTGATAATGGAAGCGGACGAGTTGAGGAAAATTTTATCTACTATTATTAATAAGAGCGTTTAGTTTAAATAGTGGTTGGAATTTGGTGCTTCGAATTTGGAATTTTTATTGCTAATTGGGAAATCAGAATTTAATATTTAATAAAATTATAAATAAGGAGTATGAAGGTACTAGTAGGAATCTCGAGAATATTCGTTGGAATATTATTTATCATTAGTGGATTAATCAAATTGAATGACCCAGTTGGGTTTTCGTTTAAGCTAAAAGATTACTTCGCGCCAGAAGTACTTAACTTGGAATTTCTGGTTCCATATGCCTTGGTTATTGCAATTTTTGTTGTGATTTTTGAAGTATTGGTAGGGGTGATGATTCTTATTGGTTATGCAAAAAAGTTTACGCTATGGAGTCTTCTTTCAATGATTGTTTTCTTTACATTTCTTACATTTTATTCGGCATACTTCAATAAGGTAACAGATTGTGGTTGTTTTGGGGATGCCATAAAATTAACCCCTTGGGAGTCGTTTAATAAAGATTTAGTGCTGTTAGTGTTGATTCTTATTTTATTCTTCGGAAGGAAACACATTCAGCCTTTCTTTTCAAAAAACATTCGCAGTATTATCATCTTTGCTTCTTTTGTTGGCTGTTTGGCAATAACATACCACGTGCTTCAGCATCTGCCAATTAAAGATTTCCGTGCCTATAAGATTGGAGCTAATATTACCGAAGGAATGACAATTCCTGAAGGAGCGCCCAAACCAATTTTCGAGTATAACTGGAAGTTTAAAGTTGATGGGAATGAGAAAGTGGTTACTACAAATGGTGATTACCCACAAGTTGATGGAGAGTTTATTGGTGTGGATACTAAAGAGATTCAGGCGGGTTATGAGCCGCCGATACACGATTTTACGATCGAACGTGAAGATGTAGATTATACTACTGAATTTCTAGCAGCGGATAATGTGATAATGGTTTTGGCTTATAACCGAAGTATGACCGAATATGAAGGATACGCTGGAGTACGAAAAATGACAAATGAAGCTTTGAAAAAAGGATATAAGGTGATTGGACTTTCGGCATCTTCGCAGGCAGTCATGGAAGATTTAGCAGATACTTATGATCTTAATTTTAAGTTTTATTTCTGTGATGAAACTGCTTTAAAAACTGTGGTTCGTAGCAATCCTGGTATTTTAGAATTACAAAAGGGAACAATTATGCAAAAATTGCATTGGAATGATGTTTCTAAATTAAAATTGGAAACGCTTGAAACTGCGAAGCCTAATCTTGACTTTAACCTTAAAAGACGCTTAGACAGTATTGCTGTTTTAGATCAGCAGTACCGTCAATTGATGCGAGCTGATTCTCAAGAGGCACTTAAAGAGCTAGGGGAGAAAATGGGACTTACTAAAGAAGAATATACTGGTGACCACCTTGCCTTGCAAACGGCTATTGACACCGCAAATATGGCATTTGTAGAAAAGTATTTTATTGAAAAAGGTTATCCTGGAAAATCGGTTGTTGGTGAAGAATCAAGTCTTGCAGCTTGGTATGTATTGCAACATAATCCAGATAAAATAGGAGCCTATCTGCCGCTTATTAAGAAAGCTGCTGCCGATGGTGAAATCTCCATGCGCTCTGCCGCAATGATGGAGGATCGCTATTTAATGAATGAAGGGAAAGCTCAAATTTATGGTACTCAAGGAATGAGCTATGACGATGCTAGAGGCTCTTTTATTTGGCCCATTGAAAATCCAGAAACTGTAAACGAGCGACGCCGAAATGCTGGGTATGATCAAACCATCGAGGAGTATGCAAAGCTACTTTTTGGTGAAGATTTTGAATATAAAGTGCTTAGTGTTGAGGATGTAAAACAAGAATAGTGGCGAGATTTATACTTCAAAAGATTGGTTATGCGATACTAACATTGTTTGGAGTAGTTACCGTTATCTTTTTGTTGTTTACCATACTACCGGGTGATCCAGCTCGAATGATGCTAGGGCAAAACGAAAACGCCGAGCAGATAGCTGTGGTTAAAAAAAAATACGGCTTCGATAAGCCCGTTGGAGTTCAGTATCTGAATTATTTAAACGATTTGTCCCCGTTGTCTTTTCACAGTACGAATCAAGATGATTATTCTTTTCTTTCCGTAGATAAATACAGCGCGGTAAAATTATTCACCATTGGAAATACCACAACCGTTTTAAAACTTCCTTATTTAAGAGAGTCTTTTCAGAAGAACGGAAAAAAAGTAAGTGCTGTTGTCTCTGAAACGCTTCCTAACACTGTAGTATTGGCGGTTTCTGCAATCTGTATTGCAATGCTTTTAGGAATTTTCCTCGGAATTGTTTCTGTATTGTTCAAGGATGGTTGGATTGATAGATTGATTCAATTGGTGAGTACCTTCGGGATGAGCGTGCCTTCTTTTTTTAGTGCAATACTCTTTGCTTGGTTGTTTGGTTTCGCCCTGCAAGAATATACAGGTCTAAATATGACGGGCAGTTTATATGAAGTAGATGATTTTGGAAATGGTAAATTCATACAATGGAAGAATCTAATTCTGCCAGCAGTTGTTTTAGGGATTCGACCGCTCGCGGTGGTGAGTCAGTTAATGCGAAATTCACTGTTGGAAGTTCTTAATCAGGATTATATAAGAACTGCAAAGGCCAAAGGGCTGTCTTTTTATAACATTATTAAGCGCCATGCTTTGAAAAATTCTTTAAATCCAGTAATTACGGCAATTTCAGGATGGTTTGCGTCTATGTTGGCCGGAGCTGTTTTTGTAGAATATATATTTGGTTGGAATGGATTAGGAAAGGAAATAGTAGACGCACTTAATACTTTGGATTTACCTATAATTATGGGTGCCGTAATAGTAATTGCGAGCTTGTTTATAATTATCAATATTTTTGTGGATATAATCTATGGTTGGTTAGATCCTAAAATTAGAATGCAATAAGAATATCATTATATGAGACAGAAAATAGTAGCTGGAAACTGGAAGATGAATAATGACCTCTACCAAACAAAAACACTTTTAAATGATTTAATGCAACAGGAACTTCCAAGCGATGTGACTGTAATGGTAGCACCAACTTTTACTAATCTGTATGTTGCTTCGGAAATGGTTTCGGGACATTCAATAAAGGTTGCCGCTCAAAATATGCATCAAGCTGAAAATGGAGCTTATACCGGAGAAATTTCAGCAGAAATGCTGAAAAGTGTAGGAGTAGAGACTGTGATTTTAGGTCATAGTGAACGTCGGGCGTATTTTTACGAAAACAATGCATTACTAGCCGAAAAAGTAACAGCGGCTATCAAAAATAATATGACCGCTATTTATTGTTTTGGCGAAGAGCTGGAAGATAGAAAGTCCGGAAAGCATTTTGAATTGGTTGAGGCACAATTGAAGGAAGGATTGTTCCATATTGGAAGCGGAGACTGGAAAAATATCATTTTGGCATACGAACCCGTTTGGGCTATTGGAACTGGCGAAACGGCAAGTCCAGAACAGGCGCAGGAGATGCATGCTTTTGTGAGAAAAATTGTAGCCGAAGGCTATTCAGAAGAAATTGCAAATAATGTTTCTATTTTATATGGAGGTAGCGTAAAGCCAAACAATGCTTCAGAAATATTTGGAAAACCAGATGTAGATGGAGGTCTTATTGGAGGTGCTGCATTGGATGCGGAGAGTTTTATGGACATAGTAAATGCCTTTGGCAAAAATGACAAAGATTAAATCTCAAATTCCAAAGAATGAAAAATTAGTTTTTTATTGGTATTTGGGTTTTGAAAATTGGAATTTAGAAATATGATTTATATAGAATACGAATTTAAAGTAAGTCCGTTGCAACCAGGAACAGAGATTCTAATTGCTGAGCTTGGCTATGCAGGCTTTGAAAGTTTTGTGGAGAACGAAGTAGGTGTAAAGGCTTATATTCAGAAGTATGAATGGAAAGAAAATATTCTAAGCGATATTCAAATTTTGTCTTCTGACGAATTTGAAATTGAGGTTGCTTTTTCAGAAATAAAACAAGTGAACTGGAATGCCGAATGGGAAAAAAACTTTGATTCTATTGAAGTTGACGGTAAGTGTATTGTAAGAGCGCCATTTCATCCTGAAGCGAATTTGGAATACGAAATTGTAATAGAACCCAAAATGTCTTTCGGGACGGGACATCATGAAACCACTTTTATGATTCTTCAGCACATTCTTGAGAATGATTTTACTGGAAAAACAGTATTGGATATGGGATGTGGCACGGCAGTTTTGGCAATATTGGCAGAAATGCGAGGCGCTTCCAAATTAGATGCGATAGATATTGACCCATGGTGTTTCGAAAATTCGGAAGAAAATATAGGTCGAAATAATTGTAAGAACATCACTGTGGAGCTTGGAGACGCTTCTTTACTTTCAGGGCGAAACTATGATATTATTATAGCCAATATAAATCGGAACATATTGCTAAACGATATGGAAGTGTATCGAAATTGCCTAACCGAGGGCGGGGCTTTGTACTTGAGTGGTTTTTATAAGGAAGATTTACCATTGATTACGGATTGCTGCAATAAGTTAGGATTGACCTTCGTTGATAACAAGGAACGACACAATTGGGTAGCGGCCAAATTTGTGGTTTAACTCACTGATATTTAATATTTAGAGAATAAAAAGGCCCTTTATCTTTGGCTTTATTGATTCTTTTTTATGAATTTTACATGACCTATGGGAACCAAGGAAAAAATACAGGAAGATGTTTCGGTTGCTGAATTAGAAAGTGATCAGAACGAAATTGTATTATATAATGATGCGGTTAATACATTTGATCACGTTATTAATACACTTATCTATGCTTGCGAGCATACACCGGAACAAGCGGAACAATGTTCACTAATTGTACATTATAAAGGCAAGTGTACGGTAAAAACTGGACCTTATGATGAACTGAAGCCACGGTGTTCTATGCTCTTAGATGCGGGTTTAAGTGCAGAGGTTGTTTAACTTTTCTATTGAATGTACCCCTATCACAACAAAATAAAACAACGGATTAAAAATAATGAACTACTTAGTTACGAATATGTAGATCGTTATAAACAGATTTCTCCTTGCCTTTTGTTACATTTTTCAACAGAGCCGAAGATACGTCCTATTAGAGAACATCGCTTTGAGGAATATGAAGCTTTGTTTGAAACTACGAAGGTTAAAAAATAAAAAAACCATCCGCTAAGGGCGGATGGTTTTTTGTTAAATAGTGACCTCGACAGGATTGGTGTGTGCCTTTCCTGACAAAGCTCCGCTTTGAAAATAGAAAATCCAAACTAATAAATTCAAGCGAGCCTGATTTAACGTTTGGATTTTCTATTCATTCGTGACCTCGACAGGATTCAAACCTGTAACCTCTTGAGCCGTAATCAAGTGCGCTATTCAGTTGCGCCACGAGGCCTTTTTTAATTTGAAACAATAAACAAAACTAATGTCAATTGTTTCGGGGTGCAAATATATTTCTTTTTACCTTTATAGAACAATACTTTTTGAAAAATATGATAAAACTTCAAGACTATATACGTGATGTGGCCGATTTTCCAAAGCCTGGGGTTCTTTTTAAAGATATTACTCCCTTGTTAGCGAGTCGTGGTGCTTCTGAGATTTGCCTGGATCGTTTACTATTGTTAGTGGAAGATCAAAAGATTGACAAAGTAGTAGCAATCGAATCTCGTGGTTTTTTCTTCGGAACACTATTAGCTCAAAGACTTAATGCCGGTTTTGTACCTATTCGAAAATCTGGAAAGTTGCCTTTCGATACTATTAAAGAACCTTATTCATTAGAATATGGGATGGATGTATTGGAGATGCACGAGGATGCTATCCTTCCTGGTGAAAAAGTGCTTTTACACGATGATGTTCTTGCAACTGGTGGAACAGCAAAAGCGGCTTGTAAACTTATTGAAAAGTTGGGAGGTGAAATAGTACAGTGTAATTTTATTATCGAACTCGAATTTTTGAGAGGCGCCGAAAAATTAAGGCGATTTGAAATTAGGCCGTTAATTAGTTATTAATCCAACGCATTTTTTGTTACCCAGAGTTTGTATCCAAAGAGCGCCATTTGAAGTTTGGATGCTTTTGCCAAATCCAAGCGTTGTTTTGTAAAGCTTGGAAGTACAGCTTTGTTAATTTTGGCAAGTGTTTTAAATACTTGTTTTTTCATTTTTCAAAAATACAAAATAGTAAGGTTTCTTGAGCGGTTCTGCAATTATAATCAGCAATCCTGCTGCAAGGGTAACTTGGTTTCTTGGTAGATGTTTTTAATAAAGTAGAAGTATTTGGTCATTAGTTTTTGTCATTCTGAGTTTAAAAATCGGAAGTATTAAAACTCGAATCGTAAACTGAATTAGTATCTTCGCACCTTTAAATTTGATTTATGAGTTTGCTTTTTATTTTTTTAGGTTTGGTGCTGTTGGTTGTAGGGGGAGAATTTTTAGTTCGTGCTTCTGTGGCGTTGTCTTTCCGACTTAAAATATCAAAAATGGTAATTGGTTTAACGGTAGTTTCTTTTGCTACTTCGATGCCAGAACTATTGGTAAGTGTGCAAGCTGCCCTTAACGGTTTTAGTGATATATCTTTAGGAAATGTAATTGGGTCTAATATTGCAAATATTGGTTTGGTTTTGGGAATAACAGCAATTATTTCTCCCTTAGCGATTGATAAAGATTTTTATAAATTCAACTGGCCAGTAATGATGCTCCTTTCTATAGGATTATATTTTATTCTGAAAAGTGGTAAAGTAATTAGCCGAGCAGAAGGGGTTGGCCTCTTGGTGATTTTAGGAATTTACTTATTTCTATTAATAAATCGCGCTAGAAAAGTACGTGAAGTAGTAGTTGAAGATGACAGTGTTGATGAAGCTCTTGCAAAAGTTTCAAGTTTCAAAATATTTATTTGGTTGGTAATTGGTGCAGTAGGGCTTTACTTTGGAAGTGAATTATTGGTGACCGGTGCTGTCGACCTTGCTACAAAATTAGGAATTAGTGAAAGAGTAATTGCGGTAACAATGATTGCGGTTGGGACGAGTGTGCCTGAGTTAGCTGCATCAGTGATTGCAGCGTTAAAGAAAGAAAAGGCGATTTCACTTGGAAATTTGATAGGTTCCAATATTTTTAATATTGCTTCTGTATTGGGTATTACAGCAATTATACAACCAATACTTGTAAAAAGTCAAGAAGTTCTTACCAACGATATCTTTTGGATGCTTGGTTTCGCCGGAGTGCTTATTCCCCTGGCTTTTCTTCCGAAGCGCTTCGAAATAGGAAGAATAAAAGGAATAATTATAGTGGCAGCATATGCATTATTTATAGCAATGACTTTTCTTGGATAATTATAACATTTTATTTAAATTTAATTTTTTAGGGGGGTCTGTTGATAAATTTTGTATTTATAAACAAAATTGTATGTATAAATAGGGGGTGTATTTAAAAAAAGGTAATATTTTTGCCAAATAAAATTAAAACCCTTAAAAAGTACTTTTATGTCCACATTAAGATTTCATGCCATCAAAGAAACGTTTAATCGTTCCCCATTTCCAGTAGAAGAACCAGAACGTCGCTCAGAAATTTTTGGAGCGAATGTTTTTAATGGCTTGGCTATGCGCCAATACCTAACAAAAGACTCGTATAAGAGTGTAATGGGCGCCATTGAAAATGGAACCAAAATCGAGCGTCAGGTTGCCGACCATATTTCAACAGGAATGAAAGAATGGGCAATTTCGAAAGGAGCCACACATTATACACACTGGTTTCAGCCTCTTACAGGTGCAACTGCCGAAAAACACGATGCTTTCTTTGAAACGATTGAAGATGGTTCTGCTATTGAAAAATTTGGTGGAGGACAATTGGTTCAACAAGAGCCAGATGCTTCGAGCTTTCCGAATGGTGGAATTCGCAATACTTTTGAAGCTAGAGGATATACCGCTTGGGATCCAACATCTCCAGCATTTATTTACGGAACCACACTTTGTATTCCAACCGTATTTGTTTCATACACTGGAGAGGCGTTAGATTATAAAACGCCATTACTTCGTGCTTTGCAATCCATTGATGGTGCTGCTACCGCAGTAGCTAAATATTTCGATAAGAACGTTACTAAAGTGACGGCTACCTTAGGTTGGGAACAAGAGTATTTTTTGATCGATAGCGCACTTGCGGCATCTAGACCAGATATTTCATTGGCTGGAAGAACGCTGTTAGGGCATTCTTCGGCAAAGGGTCAACAACTCGATGATCATTATTTTGGATCTATTCCAGCGAGGGCACTTAATTATATGAGAGATTTGGAAACCGAATGTATGTTATTAGGTATTCCAGTAAAAACACGGCATAATGAAGTAGCACCAAATCAATTTGAATTGGCCCCTATTTTTGAAGAATCAAACCTTGCGGTGGATCATAATTCTTTATTGATGGATGTGATGAGCAAAGTTGCTCACAGGCATAATTTTAAAGTACTGTTTCATGAAAAACCATTTGCAGGTGTAAACGGAAGTGGGAAACATAACAACTGGTCATTAGCTACTAATACGGGTGTAAATTTATTGGGTCCAGGAAGTACACCAATGAAGAATCTTCAGTTCTTGACCTTCTTTATTAATACCCTAAAGGCCGTTAATGATCACGAAGAACTAATTAGAGCTTCTATTGCGAGTGCTAGTAACGATCACCGTTTGGGTGCTAATGAAGCGCCTCCGGCAATTATTTCAGCATTTATTGGTTCGCAGTTAACCCAAGTTTTGGACGAATTGGAGAAGGTAACCAATGGTAAATTATCACCACAAGAAAAGACTGATTTAAAATTAAATGTGGTTGGGAAGATTCCGGAGATATTATTGGATAATACAGATCGTAACCGAACTTCGCCTTTTGCTTTTACAGGAAATAAATTTGAGTTTAGAGCGGTTGGATCCACAGCGAACTGTGCAAATCCTATGACCGTTTTAAATGCAATGGTTGCGCAGCAACTAATTGACTTTAAGATTAAAGTAGATGGTCTTATCAAGGATAAGAAAATGAAGAAGGATGATGCTATATTTAATGTACTAAGAGAGTATATTAAAGATTCGAAACGTATTCGTTTTGAAGGAGATGGTTATGGTGAACCCTGGGAGAAGGAAGCGAAGAAAAGAGGTCTAAGTAATCATAAAACAACGCCTGAAGCGTTAAAAGCGAAAGTGTCTAAAAAGACGATCGCTTTGTTTGAGGGCTTAGGTATTATGAGCAAGATTGAAATGGAAGCCCGCTACGAAATAGAGCTGGAAGAATATGCAAAAAGAATTCAGATAGAAGGACGTGTTTTGGGCGATATTGCTAGAAATCACGTAATTCCGACAGCAATTAAATATCAGAACATTTTAATCGAGAATGTACAAGGATTAAAGGCTATCTACGGTAAGGACTTTAAGAAGTTTTCGGGAGAGCAAATGCAATTGATTGAACAGATAAGCGAGCATATTGGAAAAATAAACACAAATATTACAGCGATGATTGAGGCGCGTAAGAAAGCCAACAAGCTGACTGATACCGTGAAATTAGCGGTTGCATATTGTGACGACATAAAACCTTATTTCGAAGAGATTCGTTATCACTGTGATAAGTTAGAACTATTAGTTGATGACGAGCTTTGGCCATTAACAAAATACCGAGAACTTTTATTCACAAAATAAAATCAACGTCAATTCTAATTCTTAAAACAATTAGAATTGGAATAATCTTTTCAAACAAATTTGATTAAAAAACGTCCTATATTTTTAGGACGTTTTTTCATTATGTATTTTTGCGGTACTAAGTAATAAAAATGAGTAAGGAAATTTCAGATCGTTATGCTCAGCGAGGTGTCTCAGCTGGTAAAGAAGATGTGCACAATGCTATCAAGAATGTAGATAAAGGGCTTTTTCCGCAGGCTTTCTGTAAAATTGTTCCAGATCATTTAACTGGGGATGAGGCGTATTGCCTTATTATGCATGCAGACGGAGCCGGAACAAAATCTTCTTTGGCGTATATGTATTGGAAAGAGACAGGAGATCTGTCTGTTTGGAAGGGGATTGCACAAGATGCTTTGATTATGAACATTGATGATTTATTATGTGTAGGAGCTGTCGATAATATCTTATTGTCCTCTACCATTGGTAGAAATAAAAATGTAATTCCTGGAAGTGTTATTTCTGCAATTATAAATGGAACAGAAGAGCTTATAAAAGACTTAGGTGATTTTGGTGTTAGCATTCATTCAACGGGCGGTGAGACTGCCGATGTTGGAGATTTGGTTCGTACTATAATTGTAGATTCTACGGTAACAGCAAGAATGAAGCGTAGTGACGTAATTGATAATGCAAATATAAAATCGGGCGATGTAATTGTTGGGCTTTCCTCTTTTGGTCAATCCAATTATGAAACAGAATATAACGGCGGAATGGGAAGTAACGGATTAACCTCTGCTCGTCATGATGTTTTTTCAAAAAATTTGGCTTCAAAATTTCCTGAAAGTTACGATCACGCTGTTCCAAATGACCTTGTTTATTCTGGTTCAAAAAATTTATTGGATTCTGTTTCTGAAAGCCCATTGGATGCCGGAAAATTGGTTTTATCACCAACACGAACCTATGCACCAATAATTAAGAAGATTCTTTCAAAGTACAACAACACTCAAATACATGGAATGGTGCATTGCAGTGGTGGAGCGCAAACTAAAATTTTACACTTTATAAATAACCTTCATATTATTAAAGATAATTTATTTCCAGTGCCTCCTTTATTTAAATTAATTCAAGAAGAGAGTAAAACAAGTTGGAAGGAGATGTATCAAGTGTTTAATATGGGTCATCGTATGGAATTGTACGTCCCCAAAGAATTCGCCTCCGATATTATTGAGATTTCAAAGTCGTTTAATGTAGATGCTCGAATTGTTGGTAGTGTTGAGTCTTCAGAAGGAAAACAATTGACAATTAAATCTGAGTTTGGAGAATTTACCTATTAGTTTCTGAAAAATCCAGGCAGTTTAAAATCTTTATTTTAATTGTAAATTTACCCGATTATAAAATTTATATGCTAGAAAAGCTTCAAATAGTAAAAAATCGTTTCGATGAGGTGAGTGATCTTATCATTCAGCCAGATATTATCATGGATCAGAAGCGATATGTTCAATTAAATAAGGAGTATAAAGACCTTCGAATTTTAATGGACAAACGCAGCGAGTATGTTGAACTTACGGACAATATAAATGAGGCAGAGGAAATTATTTCGGATGGGAGTGATGCCGAAATGGTTGACATGGCGAAAATGCAGTTGGATGAAGCTAAAACTCGGATTCCAGAATTAGAAGATGAAATTAAATTTTTATTAGTGCCGAAAGATCCTGAAGATTCAAAGAATGCTGTAATGGAAATCCGCGCAGGGACAGGTGGTGATGAGGCAAGTATTTTTGCTGGAGATCTTTTTAGAATGTACACAAAATATTGCGAAAGCAAAGGATGGAAGACGAGCGTTGTAGATTTTAGTGAAGGAACAAGTGGTGGTTTTAAGGAAATTCAATTTGAGGTTGAAGGTGAAGAAGTTTATGGAACTTTAAAATTTGAAGCAGGAGTACACCGTGTGCAACGCGTGCCTCAAACCGAAACTCAAGGTAGGGTTCATACAAGTGCGGCTACGGTTATGGTTTTTCCCGAAGCAGAAGAGTTTGATATTCAAATAGACCCTAAAGAGGTACGTGTTGATTTTTTCTGTTCATCAGGACCTGGAGGGCAATCGGTAAACACTACCTACTCAGCGGTGCGATTAACGCACGAACCTACTGGGTTGGTAGCGCAATGCCAGGATCAAAAATCGCAACATAAAAATAAAGAAAAAGCTTTTAAAGTATTACGGTCTAGATTGTACGATTTAGAATTAGCGAAGAAGAATGCAGAAGATGCTATAAAACGTGGTTCAATGGTTACAAGTGGTGATCGAAGTGCAAAAATTAGAACCTATAACTATCCACAGGGACGTGTTACCGAACATCGTATTGGGCTAACATTGTATGATTTAGGTAATATTATTGATGGCGATATCCAAAGAATTATTGACGAACTTCAATTGGTTAGTAATACTGAAAAACTTAAAGAGTCTGGAGAAACCTTCTAATTATTCCCAATGACCACAGAAAAATTGATTTCGGAAATCAACAGAAAAAAATCCTTTCTATGTATTGGATTGGATGTTGATCTAGATAAAATTCCGAAGCACTTATTAAGTGAAAAAGATCCCATCTTTGCCTTCAATAAAGCTATCATTGACGCTACGCATCATTTAGCTGTAGCGTATAAACCCAATACTGCATTTTATGAAGCCTATGGAATTAAAGGATGGCGGGCTTTAGAAAAAACAATTCAATATTTGAATCAGAATCATCCCGAAATTTTCACAATCGCGGATGCAAAAAGAGGGGATATTGGTAATACTTCGCGTATGTATGCCAAAGCTTTTTTTGAAGATTTAGGATTCGATTCTGTTACCGCCGCTCCTTATATGGGGAAGGATTCTATAGAGCCGTTTTTGTCTTTTGAAGGAAAGCATACTATTCTTTTAGCGCTAACTTCGAATGAAGGAGCTTTCGATTTTCAAACTAAAGCGATAGATGGAATGGAAGTCTATAAGACAGTTTTAGAGACGTCAAAAGGATGGAAAAACAGCAAAAATTTGATGTATGTAGTTGGGGCAACAAAAGCGGAATATCTTTCAGAAATTAGAACAATAGTCCCTAACAGTTTTTTGTTGGTTCCTGGAGTTGGAGCCCAGGGAGGTAGTCTTTCCGAAGTCTGTGGATACGGGATGACCGAAGATGTAGGGCTGCTTATTAATTCGTCTAGAGGAATTATCTACGCTTCAAGTGAGACTAATTTTGCGGATGCTGCTCAAATTGAAGCTCGTAAACTTCAGCAGCAAATGGAAATTATTTTAGATGCTCGTTAGAGATCAGTTAAATAGAAAACTCGAATTTAAAAAACATCCTCAATGTATTGTTTCCTTAGTTCCTTCTCAAACGGAACTTTTGGTGGACTTGGGTCTAAAGTCTTCATTGGTTGGAAGTACAAAGTTTTGCGTTCACCCCAAGAAACTACGAAAGGAAATACAAGTGGTTGGCGGTACAAAAAATGTACACTTTGATAAAATCAAGGAGCTTGAGCCAGATATTATCATTTGTAATAAGGAAGAAAATACCAAAGAGATAGTTGAAGAATGTTCCAAAATCGCTCAGGTATGGGTGAGTGATATATTTACAATAGCAGATAGTCTCGAGATGATTAAATCGCTAGGTGAAATTTTTAACGTTTCAGAAAAGGCTTCGGAAATAGTTGCGACTATTGTTTCAGAAAAACAAAACTTTTTAGAACTTATAAAGGAAAAACAAGTTAGAAAAGTGGCCTACCTTATCTGGAAAAACCCATATATGGCAGCTGGTAGTAATACTTTTGTTAATGATTTATTGAAACTTAATAAATTTGAAAATCTCCTTTCTGAAGCAGCTACAAGATATCCCGAAATTGACTATAAAACTTTAAAGAAAGCCGATCTAGTATTGCTCTCTTCAGAACCATATCCGTTTAAGCAAAGCGATGTTTTAGAACTAAAAAAAGCACTTCAGACGGAAGTGCTTTTAGTAGATGGTGAATATTTTAGTTGGTACGGGTCACGACTTCAAAATGCGTTTAGCTATTTTAAGTCCTTGCATTAATCTTGCAGTGCAAATACCTGCTGTAATAGGTTTGTAGTTCTAGAAGAGACTTTAGTTCTGATTTTACCTTCTTCGACAGCAATCATTTTATAAACTCCTTTTAATGCTTCCTGTGTAACATAATCTGTAAGATCTGGATTCACTTTATTTACGAAAGGAATCGTATTGTATTTATTGATAATATTAGACCAAACTTGATCTGCACCCACCTTAGCAAATGAATTTTGGATCACCGGATTAAATTTGCCATAAAGTACATTCGACGTTTTGCCTTGAAGGTAATTGGTCGCAGCATTATTTGAACCAAGTAGAATGTTTTTAGCATCTGTAAAGGTGATTTGCTTTACTGCATTTATAAAGATAGGAGTGGCTTCTCCAACAGCATCTTCTGCAGCGCGGTTTAATACTTTTAAGCCTTCATCTGCAAGACTTCCTAAACCAATATCTCTAAGGGTCTTGTCCACTTTCTGAAGTTCTTGGGGCAACAGTATTTTTACTAACGAATTTTTGTAGTAACCGTCTTTCTTAGTCAACTTACTTACTTGTTTGTCAATACCTAAGTCAAGAGCTTGACGCAGACCACCTGCAATATCAAGGGTAGTTCCGGTTTGTCCGTTGGGTAAGGTGTCTACTACTTGTTGTAATTCTGCACAAGAAACTGCGATAAAGCAAAAGCAGATAAACGATATTTTTTTTAAAAACATAATGAATAAAAGATTGAATTGAAAAGACCAAAGATAAAAGAATCTAAACAGATAAGACCCTATGATTTCGTAATTTATTGTTTAAAAGTCAATGTGAAATATCAATTTCGAATTTCGTAAATTTGCAGCTTCAAAAGCTATACACATTGTCAATGCAACAAGAAACTCCATATATTCCAAAATATAAAGTACGAATTGTAACTGCAGCCTCTCTTTTTGATGGTCACGATGCCGCTATAAATATTATGCGTCGTATCATTCAATCAACAGGCGTTGAGGTAATCCATTTGGGCCACGATCGTAGTGTTGAAGAAGTAGTGAATACTGCAATACAGGAAGATGCAAACGCGATTGCGATGACTTCCTATCAAGGAGGGCACAATGAATATTTCAAGTATATGCACGATTTGCTCAAGGAAAAAGGAGCAGAGCACATCAAGATTTTTGGTGGTGGTGGGGGTGTAATTTTACCTTCGGAAATAAAAGAACTGATGGATTATGGAATTACCAGAATCTATTCTCCAGATGATGGTAGAGAACTTGGGTTGCAAGGAATGATTAACGATTTGGTGAAAACTTCAGATTATCCAATTGGCGATAAATTAAACGGCGAAGTCGATTTGCTCTCAAAAAAGGTCCCTGGTGCGATTGCTAGAGTAATATCTTCGGCTGAAAACTTTCCAGAAGTAGCAAAAGAAACTCTTCAGAAAATACATAAGAAGAACGAAAAAAATACAACACCAGTTTTAGGAATCACTGGAACTGGGGGAGCAGGAAAGTCATCATTGGTAGATGAATTAGTAAGACGATTTTTAATAGATTTCCCCAAGAAAACTATAGGGCTTATCTCGGTAGATCCTTCAAAAAGAAAAACAGGTGGCGCCTTGTTAGGGGATCGTATACGGATGAATGCTATAAACTCCCCACGAGTTTATATGCGAAGTTTGGCTACTAGACAGAGCAACTTGGCCTTATCTAAATATGTGTCGGAAGCAATTGAAGTTTTAAAGGCTTCGGAATATGATTTAATTATTTTAGAAACTTCTGGAATTGGGCAAAGTGATACTGAAATTATTGAGCACAGTGATGTTTCATTATATGTTATGACGCCTGAGTTTGGTGCGGCAACACAGTTGGAGAAAATTGATATGCTCGACTTTGCAGATTTGGTTGCCATCAATAAGTTTGATAAAAGAGGGTCCTTGGATGCGCTTCGCGATGTAAAGAAACAGTACATGCGAAATCATCAGCTTTGGGAAACTCCTCAAGAAGATTTACCAGTTTATGGTACCATTGCATCTCAATTTAATGATCCTGGGATGAATAAGTTGTACAAGGCAATAATGGACCAGATTGTTGAGAATACGGCTTCATATTTAAAAAGTGATTACGCCATAACGGATGAAATGTCTGAAAAGATTTTTGTTATTCCGCCAGCACGGACTCGTTATCTTTCAGAAATTTCAGAAAGTAATAGAGCATACGACAAGCGTGCTTTAGGACAATCTGAAGTAGCGCAAAAGCTCTACGGAATATACAAAACAATAGAATCTGTTTGCGGACAAGCTCCAGATTTGGACAAGTCGGGGGTAAATCTAGAATCGGTTTCCACCTCCGAAGAAAACAAAGAGCTTATTAAACTTTTAGTAGCCGAATTTGACCGTGTAAAACTAAACTTAGACCCATATAATTGGGAGGTTGTTTTAGGCTGGGACGAGAAAGTAAATAAATACAAAACTCCAGTTTATACTTTTAAAGTAAGAGGAAAGGAAATTCATATTGACACGCATACCGAGTCACTTTCGCATACTCAAATAGCCAAAGTAGCACTTCCTAAATATAAGGCGTGGGGAGATATCTTAAAATGGACATTGCAGGAAAATGTTCCAGGTGAGTTTCCATATACTGCAGGATTATATCCTTTTAAAAGAACGGGTGAAGACCCTGCGCGCATGTTTGCAGGTGAAGGTGGGCCAGAGCGTACCAATCGTCGTTTTCATTATGTAAGTGCAGGACTGCCTGCAAAACGACTTTCTACAGCTTTCGATAGTGTCACGCTCTACGGAAATGATCCAGACCATCGCCCAGATATCTACGGAAAAATTGGAAATGCAGGAGTTTCTATTTGTTGCTTGGACGATGCTAAGAAGTTGTATTCGGGCTTCGATTTAAGTCATCCTATGACTTCGGTGAGTATGACGATAAATGGTCCTGCTCCAATGTTGTTAGGATTTTTTATGAATGCGGCAATCGATCAGAATTGTGAAAAATACATCGCCGAAAATGGTCTAGAAAAAGAAGTCGAGGCAAAGATTGCTAAAATATACAAAGCTAAAGGTGTTAATCGCCCTGCGTATCAGGGGGAATTACCAGAGAGTAATAACGGCCTTGGTTTAATGCTTTTGGGGGTTACTGGAGATCTAGTATTGCCACAGGATGTTTACCTTGAGATTAAAATAGACACGCTAATGCAGGTGCGTGGTACAGTTCAGGCAGATATTTTAAAGGAGGATCAGGCACAGAACACCTGTATTTTTTCTACTGAATTTGCCTTGCGATTGATGGGTGATGTGCAAGAGTATTTTATTGAAAAACAGGTTCGTAATTTTTATTCAGTTTCTATTAGTGGGTATCATATTGCCGAAGCTGGAGCGAATCCTATAACGCAGTTGGCGTTTACCTTGTCCAACGGATTTACCTATGTTGAGTATTACCTTAGTCGAGGGATGGATATCAATGACTTCGGACCAAACCTATCGTTTTTCTTCAGTAATGGAATAGATCCAGAATATTCAGTTATTGGGCGTGTTGCTCGTAAAATTTGGGCAAAAGCCTTAAAAGAAAAGTACGGTGCCAATCCTAGAGCACAAATGTTGAAATATCACATTCAGACTTCTGGACGTTCATTACACGCACAGGAGATTGATTTTAATGATATCAGAACTACTTTACAAGCCTTGTATGCTATTTACGATAATTGTAATTCATTACACACAAATGCGTATGATGAAGCCATTACAACGCCTACAGAGGAGAGTGTGAGACGAGCGATGGCGATTCAGCTTATTATAAATAAGGAGCTTGGATTGGCAAAGAACGAAAATCCAATACAAGGATCTTTTATTATCGAAGAGTTAACAGATCTTGTTGAAACGGCAGTTTTAAAAGAATTTGACAGTATAACTGAACGTGGGGGCGTATTAGGCGCGATGGAGACTATGTACCAACGCTCAAAAATTCAAGAAGAGAGTTTGTATTATGAAACTTTAAAGCACAACGGTAAATTCCCAATTATTGGGGTGAATACTTTTCTAAGTAGTACAGGTTCTCCAACGGTTTTACCGGCTGAAGTAATTAGAGCTACGGAAGAAGAAAAACTCTATCAAATAGAAACTTTGGAGCATTTGCAAACAGGAAACAAATCATTGACTGAAGCAGCTATCGAGAAAATTCAATATGCGGCTATTCATAATGAGAATATTTTTGAACAGTTAATGGAAGCTACCAAAGTTTGTTCTTTGGGGCAGATTACTTCAGCATTGTTTGAGGTGGGAGGTCAATATAGACGGAATATGTAACAGACTGTTGATTCATTTAACAGGAAGAACTCTGTGTTAGTTCTTTTTAGCGCAAATTTTGAATATATTTAAAGACCAATCCGCAAAGTGTGTCAGTAAATCGTTTAAATAAAATTGCCTTAAGAAGCTTATATTTTTTATTTTTCCTGTTGTTTAATACGCATTGTTTTTCTCAAAACAGAAATTTTGAACGTGCTAAAATTATCGATTCTTTAACCGTTGCCAACTCAAATGAGACTTTCGCGCTCTATCTTCCTGAAAGTTTTAATGAAAATGAAGAAACCGCTATTGTTTTTATTTTTGAACCCGTTGCAAGAGGGAAAGTTGGAATAATGCCTTTTATTGAAGCCTCAGAGAAGTATAATTATATTCTTGTTTGTTCAAATAATTCAAGAAACGGTCCCTTCAATACAAATCTGCAAATTTTCACTCGATTGTCCAATGTTATGTTCACGACCTTTAAAATTAAAGAAGATGAAGTATATACTGCTGGTTTTTCTGGAGGTGCTAGATTTGCCACTGCATTGGCGGTATTAAACGATGGAATTCGGGGAGTTGTTGGTTGCGGGGCTGGATTTCCAAGCAATAGATTAAACTTCCTTACCATGTCTCATACGTTTAATTATGTAGGTCTTGTTGGAAATAGAGATATGAACTATCAAGAAGTTCTAGAGTTTGGGGATTTTTTAACTTCCTATAAAGTAGGCAATGAAATAATAACTTCTCAGGATAATCATAAATGGCCATCTTCAAAGGATGTGCTTAGAGCTTTTAACTGGTTGGAATTACAAGCTTATAAGGATAATATAAAGAATATAGACGAAAGTGTAATTCATTCAACATTTACTAATACTTATACGTTGGGTACTGAACTAGAAAAAGTGAAAGCCTTCGAATTGGCTGTTTGGGAATATGAGAGAGCACTTAGAAATTTTTCAAAATATTATAAAACGGATAGTGTTTTTAATAAGGTTAAAAGCTTAAAATATTTGAAGGAGTATAAAAAAGTGCTTCGAGTTAATGCTAAGATTAAAACGCTTGAGGATAAAATTAGGAATGAGTTTGGAATCAGATTTTATGAAAAGATGAAATCTTCAAAGCCTATTCTCGATGAAATTTGGTGGAAGAAGAGGATTGAGAAAAATATTATGACTTATTTTTCAGCAGCAGATATAAAATATCAGTACATGGCAGAACGTCTAGAATATGCTGTTTTTGCTATGGCGATTGAAGAATCTTATGGTTTCAGCGCTAATTCAGAACTCCAAAAGAGAATATATTGTCATGAATTGATTACAGTATTACGTCCAGAAAGGCCGTTTCCCTTTGTTAGACTTGCAATGGATTATGCAATTCGTAATGATAAAGATAAAGTGATCGAGCTACTAAAAACAGCAGTTGCCAAAGGATTCAGTAATAAAGACTTTATTGTAAACAACAACGAGTTTTCAAAATATAAGGATGACGCGGATTTTAAATCCTTTCTCGAAAGTTTATAAAACCTGGAAACTTATAAAGTCAGCATCCAGGTTCGTTGAAGTCTTCTAAACTTCTTAAGTTCTGAACGAAGTATTGGAAGAAACTCTTTTCCATTGCTGTTTGCGTGTTCTAGTCGTTCGCAATTTTTATACAGCGAGTTTGTAAGGCGAATAACCGAAGCCGCATATTTATGTTTTTCTTCTGAAAACGACTGACTTTCAGCTTTTAATATTTCTGGAGCTAGAGAAACGGATTGTTGAACAATATCTCCGGTAAAGTAGATATTTGGATCCTCTTTACCATTACTAGCAATTGGAGCTAAATCATGAACCAAATATGTAGAGATGTTTCTTGACAAAGTAAAAATATCCATAGCCTTCTTATATAAAGGCGAATGATGAAAGTTGTTAGAAATTGTTGGTATCATTTTTTTAATAATTCTATTTTCAAAGCATTTCAAATTTAGTAACAAGATTGGATATTTAACTATCGATTTTAAAGCAAAATAGTATATTTACTATATATTTTATGTTTTTAGCATTAATTTTAATTAAAATGAAAATTGATTCACTAAGTTGGAATATTTTAAATTGCCTTCAGGAAAATGCGCGAATGTCTAACGCTGAAGTCGGTAGAAGAGTAGGCATTAGTTCCCCGGCAGTAAACGAAAGAATAAAAAAAATGGAAGATGCTGGAATTATCCATGGATACAAGACTATTGTGTCTCCTTTTGAAACTGGTTATCAATTAAAAGCAATAATTACCCTTAGGGCTTTTATGGGAAAACTTAGACCATTTATGGAGAAGGTAAAGGATTACGATGAGGTGCTTAATTGCTATCGCATTACTGGAAATGAAAACTTCGTCATGGAGGTTGTTTTAAAGAACCAAAAGCATTTAGAGGCGTTCATCGATCAGTTAATTTCTTATGGAGAGACTAAAACACAAATAGTGCTTTCCCATGTGGTGGCAAATAAGGCCATTCATAGGATAAAGTAGTTTTATTCAGGAATTATTAAATGCGGGACATTATCCAAATTCCAATCAATAACAAGCCCGTTAGCAATAGATTGGGTCACTTCCTTTCCATATAAGTATTCACAAAGGTAGAGCGCGGCTTCAAAGGTCTTAGCACCACCAGCAGACGTGATGTATTTTCCATCGTGAACAAAAAGAATCTCTTTTCTAACATCTAAGTTTGGAAACATATTTCGCATGGCTTCGATGTCACTTGGAAAGGTGGTTGAAACTGACGTTTCAAGTAATCCCGCTTTGGCCAAAACAAAGGCGCCATCACAATGAGATGTTACAAATAATGCCTCCTTATCAACTTTCTGAATAAAAGTTAGTAAAGCGACATTTTCAAGATCGGTATCCAAATGATGTTCGGCACTAGGAACAACTAGAATATCTATTTTCGGAATACTATCGGTCAAGTAGTTGAAATCGGGTAGTATTCGCAATCCTTCAAAGGAACGAACGGGGCTGTCTGTATCTGCAACGGTAAAGACATTCATTGCCTTAATGTGCTCTCTAAAAATTGTGTGCTGAAAGATATCATAAGGAGCCGTGAGTTCTGTATTATAGACACCATCCATTATTAAAAAAGCAACATTATATCTTGTTGCATCAAGCTTCGGAAAGGTTTTTGAAACGACTTTTGTTTCGGGTTTAATTTTTATCATTCCCTCTTCGGAAGAATTTCCACAAGAAATCATTCCGAAGCACATAAACAGCATTATTAAATATTTCATAATTCTTTTTTTAGTAACTACTATAGTTAGGCGATTTTTTCAGTAAACTATATAACCATAAAGTTAACAGCGACACTAAAACTAATAAAATGAATATAAAGAACCATGTAGATTCATAACCAAAGGCATTCACTAAATTCATTCCTCCATTATGTCCAAAAATATGTGACAATGAAAAGCTCATACTGTATAACCCCATATAGCTGCCTTTTCGTCCTTTAGGTGCCATTTCGAGCGCTAGTGCATTTGAGAATGGAGATCCAATCATCTCGCCTAAGGTCATAAGTAACATGGCTACTATTAGAATTCCACTCCAGCTGGTAAGGTTGAGAATGATAAAACTTAAAGCCAATAGGGCGATTCCCCAAAATGTTGCCATTGTTTTTGAAATTGCCTTACGCTCAAGCCAACTAATAAGTGGCATTTCAAATAGTACGATTACCGCACCATTTATAAAAAATAACCAACCTATGAGGTCCTCGGTAAGAAAATGTGCCTGTTCGTAATAAAGTGGCATTACACTAAAATATTGAACAAAAGTTACGCCGTTTGCTACCAAAATGACAAAGAACAGCATAAATAAACCGTTTGCATATGGTGAAACTCCCTCCTTTATAAAGATTTTATCTGTAGCTTCTTCTTTGGATTTTTTTGGCTTCAACCAAATGAATAATCCAATGGAAGCAAGCATACAAGTAATTCCGTCGATCCAAAAAAGTGAAGAATAACTGATTGTCGCTATAATTATTCCTCCAATAAGTGGACCTATTGAAAACCCAAGATTAATTGCCAAACGGATAAGTGTTATGCTTCGTGTTACATTTCCAGGTTTGCTATAGGTGTCTGCTGCCACAAATATTGCCGGTCGGTATGAATCCGCAATAAAGATTAATGAAAATATCGCGGCACAGAATCCATAAAAGGTGTCTACAAATTGCAACATTATAAACCCAACTCCTCCTAAAAAGAGGCTCAGTACAATCACCTTATAGAATCCTATAGTATCGGTGAGTTTACCACCCAGCCAAGTTCCTGCAAGTGAGCCTAAACCAAAACTTGTCATAATCCAACCTACTTGCGGCAGCGAAAAATCTTTGTCGTTGACCAGATAGAGCGAAAGGAAGGGGATCACCATTGCACCGGCTCGATTTATAAAAGTAACTAAAGAAAGCAGCCATATTTCTCTGGAGAGTCCTTTAAAATTACTGATATAGTTGGTATAAATTTTTTTCATGGTTTTGTTAATTGGTATAAAAATAAAACGTCCGGCGATTAGGCCGGACGTTCTTATATTGAATTATTCTATTTACTTATAGTCAATACATACACAGCCGGCATTTCTGTCTAGAAATGACATTGGTTTGATACCAGGTATATGTTCTATTTTTCATTTTGATTAAAATCTGTGGTAAAAGTAATAATTTTTTTCTTTATCTATTAATCCAGTATTCTTTTTAATGTTTGTGCAAGTTTAAAAGCTCCAAATTGAATCGCTTTTCGCATTCTGTTTAAACTAGGGCCAGCACCTTCACCATCACCTTTTGTTCTATTATATTTACCCATAGCACGGCGAATGCTTGTTGAAAAAAGAATGTTGTCAAGGTTTGCTGTTTTTATAAAATCAAGATCCATGGTGACTTTTGCTGATTTATTTACAATACCAGCATCATAGCCAAAATACATCCAAGGTATATTTATTTTCATTGTATATTCTACACTAGAGTCCTCAGACACAAATACTGGAGCATTCTTAAAACTACTTATTCTATTATTGAGCTCAGAGATGAAACTATCGGCCCAAACATTTGACTTAAATTCTTCATAGCTCGCTGCCCATTGATTCGCTTCTTGTTCATCACTTTGTCTTATAATTTTATCCCTCATGTTATTAAGAAACAATGATTCAGGAACACCATCGTCTATAATTAAATCATTATAACTAAACTCAACATTTATTTTTTCTGCTGTGGTAAGAAACGAAAGAGCTTTCTTGTCTATATCAATACGCTGGGCTATTCCAATAAAAGAACACAGAAAAGAGGTGATTAAAAATGAGAATATAGATTTATTCATATGACTGTAATTTTCTTCGGAAGCTAAAGTAGGAATAATTATGAACTAACAAATAGATTTGTATTTTTACTAAAAATCTTTAAATATGAAGTATTTATTATTTCTTTCAGTAGTATGTATGTCGTTTAATGGAATTGCACAACAAAAGAAATTTGTTCAAGAAATAATGGAATTCCATACTTCAGAAAATGAGAAATTCGGAAATAAAGAAACCACTATTTTAACCGAAGAAGATTTTGAAGATTTTAAGGCGTTGGAGTTTTATCCTATTGATTTAAAGTATCGAGTGAATGCAGCTTTTATTAGAACCCCCAATGAAAAGCCATTTTTGATGCCAACTACTACAGAGCGTCTACCAGAATATGTAAAATATGGAGAAGCTCATTTTACAATTGATGGAAAAGAGCTGAAACTAAATTTATATCAAAGTACAACTTCCTATGAGGAAGAAGGGTATGAAGATTATTTGTTTTTACCCTTTACAGATCTTACAAGCGGAGACGGTTCCTATGGTGGAGGCCGCTTTATGGATGCGCGGATTCCAATAGGAAATGATATTATATTAAATTTTAATTTAGCCTATAATCCTTATTGTGCATACAATTCGAAGTACTCTTGTCCTATTCCACCAAAGGAGAATGATATGCTAGTGAGAATCGAGGCTGGTGTAAAGGCATTTGGCAATCATCACTAAGAGAATTTTACAAGCCACATACCAAGAAATACAGCGGCAAATCCGAGAACAAAACTTCCACAGGTATATAGTGCAAAAAACATAAAATCACCGGCTTTTAGAAAGACATGATTTTCATAGGCGAAAGTCGAGAATGTTGTGAATCCGCCACAAAATCCTGTTGCTAAAAATAGAATGGTATTTTGAGAAAGTGAATTATTCTTTAAGGCTAATCCCAGAATGAAACCAATGATTAAACTACCTAAAATATTGGCGGCAAATGTTCCGTAAGGGATTCCTGTAGTAACACTGTTGAGGTATTTTCCGGCCCAATACCGGAGTGTGCTACCTATACCACCACCCAAGAAAACCAATAAGACTTGCTTCATTAATTGATACGATTAATTTTCAACTTCAAACAAAGGATAATATATTTCAGTTACCCAATTCGCAGGGTTTGGCACAAGTTCAGGATCCGACTTATAGACCTCAAACAAATTAGCTTTTGGACTCTGCTCAAGTTTGTTCTCAACCATATATTTATTAGCTTGAGCATAGGCTGCGGGTAAATTGTCGTAATTTCCTTTAAGCGTAGTTTTTAGTGCAGTAACAGGCGCCATAAACCCGCACAACACGGTGCTTTCGTTAGCGGTGATGACTCTTTCCTTAATTGGTATACAGGCTGAAAAAATAACCGTTCCATTTAGTTCATCGATGCTATTATAAATGGTGAATGGTTCTCCAGCTTGATCCAATTTATTTTCTTTCATATAGCCTGAAACTTGACCTAACATAGCGCCCATTTTGGGTCCAATATCATTCATCTTCGAAGCCGTTGTAACATACATATAATAGCCTCCACCATACGGCGTAATACCGTCAACATTAATGGTAAATTTTTTCATTTCTTCAAGTACTACTGTCTCAAGATTACTCAATCCTTTTTGAAACATAGTTTCTATACTGGTCTCAAAATTCTCTTCCTGAAAAGACATAAAGACTTTTTCCATAAAACTCTGTTCTCCCTTCATTCCCCAAGTAACTTTTGTTTGTCCAAGGGTATCTGTGGCGTCAAAACGCCAATACACTTCACTTTTTGAATCTCCTATAGGCGTGTTAAAAGAAATTTTCTGATCTATTTCTTTATTTGGAATGACCTTAATCGTTTCCATGGCTCCATTACCAACTTCCATATGGTCACTATTCCAGGCATAGGAGGCTCCTTCCCCTTCTGTTTTTTCAGCATAGCTTATTTTTACATTTGGGTCGAGTTCAAACCAAGGCCCCCAAGAGATCCAATTCTTATAGTCTTTTACGTTATCATAAATTACTCCAGCAGGTGCATTTATAACTTTGCTTTCGGCTACATCGAATTTTCCATCTTTGGTGCCAAAATAAATAGCTCCTCCAATTAACACTATGAGGATGAGGAATAAAAGGTATTTTAAAATTTTCATCTGGAAGGGGATATTGATTATTGATGCTAAAGATAATCAAATTTAACATTCATTATTTTGTTACATTTGTTGAAAACTAAAAAACTTTAAAATGAAGAATACTTTTTTTATTGCGGTTGCTATGAGTACCGTATTGCTTTTTTCTTGCAAAGAGGAGCAAAAAGATGAACCTGTGGCTGCAGTTGCTGAGGTTGAAGCTGACGATTTTAACTATATGGTGGAGCAATTTGCTGATATTAAAATATTGCGTTACCAGATCCCGAGTTGGGAAGATTTAACTTTGAAAGAGCAGAAACTTGTGTACTATCTTACTCAGGCAGGCTTAGAAGGACGTGATATTATGTGGGATCAAAATTATCGACATAATTTAACTATTAGAAAGGCACTTGAGAATGTTCATGCAAACTATGCTGGCGATAAATCGACCAATGACTGGAAAGCCTTTGAAACTTATATGAAAAGAGTTTGGTTTTCAAACGGTATTCATCATCACTATTCCAATGATAAAATTAAGCCAGAATTTACTTCAGAGTACTTAAAAGGTCTTTTGTCTGAAACAAACTCTTCACTTGAAGGTGAAGCTTTTGATGTTATTTTTAATGATAAGGACGCTAAGAAAGTAAATCAAGCCAAAGGTGTTGACAATGTGGCACAATCTGCAGTGAACTTTTATGGGCCAAATGTTACCAATAATGACGTAGTTACTTTTTATGCTGCTAAAAAATCACCAGATCCAAAGAAACCTTTGTCATTTGGTTTAAACTCTCGTTTGGTTAAGGAAAATGGGCAATTAAAGGAATTAGTGTATAAGTCTGGTGGACTTTTTGGACCTGCAATTGATAAGATTGTTGTGTGGCTAGAAAAAGCCCAAGGAGTAGCTGAAAATAAGGCACAAGGTGATGCCCTTGGTTTGTTAATTGAATATTACAAAACAGGAGATTTACAAACTTGGGATGATTATAATGTTGCTTGGACATCTGCTACCGATGGTAATATTGACTATATCAATAGTTTTATTGAAGTGTACAATGATCCATTAGGATATAGAGGTTCTTACGAATCGATTATTCAAATTAAGGATTTTGACATGTCTAAGAAAATGTCTGTTTTATCTGAAAATGCACAGTGGTTTGAAGATAACTCTCCTTTAATGGAAGAACATAAAAAGAAAAATGTAGTTGGAGTTACTTATAAAGTAGTAAATGTTGCAGGTGAAGCTGGAGATGCTTCTCCAAGTACGCCAATTGGAGTTAATTTACCAAATGCAAACTGGATTCGTGCTGCTGTAGGTAGTAAATCTGTTTCCTTAGGGAATATTATTCACGCATATAATAATGCAGGTAGTTCAGGACGTTTACAAGAATTTGTACATGACGAAGAAGAAGAGGCTCTTGAAAAAGAATTCGGACAAATTGGAGATAAATTACATACTGCTTTGCATGAAGTAATTGGTCACGCATCTGGACAATTAAACCCTGGAGTAGGTGAAACAAAAGAAACCCTCAAAAATTATGCATCTACTTTGGAAGAAGGACGAGCGGATTTAGTTGGTCTTTACTATTTATACAATCCAAAATTACAAGAATTAGGATTGGTAGATGACTGGAAAAAAGTTGGAACTGCTGCTTTTGATGGATATATCCGTAATGGATTAATGACCCAATTAATTCGATTGAACTTGGGTGATGATGTGGAAGAAGCACATATGCGTAACCGTCAATGGGTTTCTGCTTGGGCTTTTGAAAAAGGAAAAGCAGATAATGTCATTGAGAAAGTAACTCGTGATGGAAAGACTTATTTCAATATTAACGACTATGAGAAATTACACGAATTATTTGGACAGTTATTACGTGAAACACAGCGAATCAAATCTGAAGGGGATTATGCTGCTGTTGAAGCTTTAGTTGAAGGTTATGGTGTAAAAGTAGACCAAACTTTACATGCAGAGGTATTAGAACGTAACAAGCAATTTACTTCTGCTCCTTATAGTGGTTTTGTAAATCCTATGATTGTTCCAACAATGGACGAAGCAGGAGAAATCACAGGATTTAGCATTGAGCAACCAGAATCTTTCGAGTCTCAAATGATGTACTATACTAAGAACTATAGTAATTTAATGAACTAGGCTCCCTATTTATTTTATAAGTAAAAAACCTCTTTGATATAATATCAAGGAGGTTTTTTCATTGAAAACAAAGCAAAAACTTGGTTAGTTAGTTAATTTACTAAAGTTGCACGTTAATTAAGTTGAAACCTCAGGCAAGAATTTTGAGTGACAGTTAAATTACCATTCCACGTTAGATTAGAACAACTTGCACTAAAACTGTAGTTTCCTGGGGACAGATTATTAAAGTTTCCGCCACCACTTGTATTTGAACAATTTGGTGCCGATCCAAAGTAAGAAGTTATGGTAGTACTTCCTACGCCGTTTAGATTAACAGTTATTGGTCCACAGCCAAAGTCATGATTTGTCCAAAAGATAAGATCGCCAGTGGTGTTTCCTCCACCAGAACTTGTAAGTTCCTGTCTTAGACATCCATTCTCTGTTATAGATATTGACCCTGACCAGTTTTCATTGGAACACGAAGCGGTGAAATTATAAACACCCGGGGCCAAATTGTTAAAGTTTCCTCCGGCACTAGAATTGGAACAGCTTGGTGCAGATCCGAAAAAACCGTTTATAGTAGAACTTCCTACACCAGATACATTTACAGTTATTGGGCCACACCCAAGATCACTATTAGTCCAAAAAATAGCATTCCCACTACCGTTTCCGCCGCCGCCACCGCCACCTGCAAGCGGAAGATCTTGCAGAATCACAACTAAGCATTCTTGTGGGCTTAGGTTTACAATTCCTTCTCTAATATCACTTCCTCCGTTACCTTCGACTCTTACCACGTGCGAACCCGCTTCAAAAATACGTCCTACAGAATTTGGGTTTCCACATTCGAGTCCGTTAGGGAAATAATGAGTGACTCTTCCAATGAATTCATTATCTATGTACACATTATATTCATTATTCAAATCGACGGTTGGTCCAACATCAATTTGTCCCATTTCTCTTCCGCCATAATAATAAGAACAGCTGCCATCATCGGTATAAGCTTCGGGGTTGAAATTATAACTTAACGAGTCGGTGCATCCAACCACTTCTTCCTCTTTTTCGTCACAACTTATAAAACATGCTGTGAAGAGTAATAGGACAAGTAAATAGGTGTTTTTCATAGTTTGGTTGTTTTTAATTTTGAAAGTATGTTTCGAATATTCATTATTAGGATGCTAATGTAGCACTTATTTTATTCGTGCTTGAAATTCAGAAATTACATTTGAATAGCTTCTTAATACACGATCCCATTCTTTGTACAGCTCATCACTTTTTACACTAGTGAGAGATCCACCTGAAGATTCACTAACTAGTTTTGCCTTAAATACTAATGGATTTGAAGACGATTCTTTTATGATAATACGCGTGCGAACCGTATTTTGCTTGAATGTTTTAAGCGACCAAGCGGTACGCAGATATCCAGTGTCTTTATCTGTCATTTCGATTACATCAATATAATTAAGTACAATTTGATTAATGAGTCGCCAAGCAGAATCCTTATCCATTGCTTCTACTATGAGCTCGATGTCAACGTTTGCAATATCGGTCTGTATGGACGCATCGTATGCATCATCACGAATCATTTCAACATAATAGGATTTGGGAGGTGCGGTCATCCCTTTTTTATTACAGAACTCAATTTTTTCCAAAAGGAATCCAATTTTTTTCACAATAACTGTCACACAGGCGTCTTTAGGGACAAGTACTTCAGTGTTTCCTTTGCCAACGAGTCTTCCATTGATATGTATTTCTGCATCTGCTTCGGAAATACCCAAATCGATTTTCTTTTTACCTACAACGTCAAAACTTGAGTTCAATGAAAATTCTGAGGCGTTTGAGACAGAAATTGAGATTAAGAATATAGCTAGTAGTAGTTTTGTTTTTTTCATTTTAGTTTGGTTTAGTAATTTATTTAAAAATAGAGCGAAGGTGTGAGGTGTCAAATACCCGATACTGGGTATTTTTATAAGAATGAAAAACCAATTCCTATATTGAATATTAGTGCTCCTGACTTTCCAATTCCAGGGATTGCAGGAATATCTTCGAAGGTTGTTTTGTTGGATTCTGTGCTTTCAACAAGGATCCTTTCAGGGATTTTTCCAAATCCATATCCCACTTCCGCTCTAAAATAAAAGACACGGCCTAATTTGGCTCCTACCTTTAAATTGACGGTATTAAAATTTATTTGTGCCTCCCCATCTTCAGTAGTAAAGTCATCAAAGTCAACATCGGTAAAGGTTCCGTTACTTTTAAAAGAGAAATAAGTGAGGGATCCGTATAGTCCTTTACCCGTATTATTTAAATAGACATTGGTTCCAATTTCAAAATTGTTGTATCTGATAGAAACATCGTCAACGGTTTTTGACAGAGACATATAATCTAAAGTTGCAGCAACTCTATTATCTAAAAGTGGGGTTACATATTCCACATTCGCGGTAATAATGCTTGGTGTTCCTAGTCTGGCACCAATTCGCAACGGTTTAATGCTTTCCGCTTTTTGAAAACTTGTTGTTACTGTTTCTTGAGCAAAGTTTGTGAAGCAACATAGAATTGCAATTATTTGTAGAAATGATTTCATGATGGTTAGTTTAAAAGTCAAATTCAAAAGTAGGTTCGATATTGGGTAAATAAAATACCCATTAACGGGTAATTATGTTTGTAGTTTTTTCTGAATGATAAAATTGGCCGCTTGTTGAAGTTGGCCCGACCCTGAAAGGTTTAGCTTTTTAATAATATTCTTACGATGGGTGCCAACGGTGGCTTCACTAATTGAAATCAATTGACTAACTTCTCTTGAACTAAACCCCAATCCTATTAGTCTAAAAATTTCGTTTTCCCGCTTGCTTAATACTACAAGACTGGGCTCTTGTTTATTTATTAAAAGCACTAAGTAAAGGGCTTTTTCAATCAGCAGCTTATCACAAGAGATTTGTTTTACAGCCTCTATAATATGAATAGTTTCAACTTGATTTAATGAAACGGATCTTTTTTGAGCCTCATTAATTATTTCTGAAATCTTTTGAAGTACGTTCATGCTTCAAAAATATTCGTAATTTAAAGAATCTGAAATACCCTTTATAGGGGATATATAATAATTTCGAAAGAAATTAAAATAGTCGCCCAAGTATTTGTCTTCTAATAAGTTGCGTTAAAAAATTAATATAAAAAGTTTTATTCTTAACAAGGAGGAGAATTAATTAAAAATCATATTTCTTTTCAATGGCATATCTTAAGAGTTCTCCTTTACCAGATAGCCCTAACTTACGAATCATGTTTTTGCGATGTTTTTCTACAGTAGATACCGCTGTATATCGTTCGGCAGCGATTTCACTTGTAGCCTTACCTTGACCAATAAGTACTAAAATTTCACGCTCACTTTTAGATAAAATGGGCTTTTTGCTGGTAGAGTCGGATGCGTCTTCAATCTTTGAAATATTAATTGCTTTATCGAAGAAATTTGTGCCCGATGCAACAGATCTTATTGCGTTTAAGACCTCTTCCAAGGGAGAATTTTTTAATAAATATCCAGATGCTCCTGCAGCGATCATTTGCGAAACAGCCTCTTCTTGATCAAACATGGAAAAAGCGATGACTTTGGTTTGTGGAGATTCTTTCTTGATTATTCTTGTGGCCGAAATTCCATCAATTTTTGGCATTTTTATGTCTGTTAGCACAACTTTCGGGTGTTTGTTTCTAACAATCTCTATGAGCGCTTCTCCATCATTTGCCATTCCTACTATAGTAATATCTTCCTCATATTTCAATAATAAATTGATCCCGTCTACTAGAGACTGATGATCTTCAGCTATGGCTAGTGTTATCATATTGGTATATCTATTAAAATGGTAGTTCCCTGTCCTTTTGTTGAATCCACTTCCATGGTGCCTTCTAAGTGTTCGACTCGTCTTTCGATACTAGATAATCCCATACCTTCTTTTTTTAGCAGTGTATTTGAATTAAAACCTTGTCCATTATCTTCTACAATAATATTTAACGATGCGTCGTGATTGGTGATTGAAATAGTTGCTTCCGAAGCTTTTGAATGTTTAATAATGTTGGTCACTAATTCCTGTATGATTCTAAAAATGGAAATTTCTAAGGAATTTTCTAGTCGTTCATCTAGTCCAAAATCTTGCACTTCAATCGTTAAACTGCTAGTTGCTGAAGCATTTTTAGCAAGCTTTTCTATTGCAGGAAGTAACCCATTTTTCGCAATAACACCGCTGTTTTTGAGGTGGGCCATAGTGCGTATTTCTTGATATGCTTGCTCTAATAATTCGCCTGTTGAAGTATATAAGTCATCTAAATTTTCAGATTTTTCATTTCCTTTTAAATGATTAAATTGGAGTTTGGCGGCTGCCAGGGTTGCACCCACGCTATCGTGTAAATCTCCAGCCAATCGTTCTCGTTCTTTCTCTTGTCCGAAGATCATTGCGTCGATAGTAGTAAGTTCTTGTTCTTTTAAGATTTTCTCTGTTTTTTGTATTTCAATCTCTCTTTCTTGCTCAGCCATACGTTGCTTTCGCTTAGTGTTTTTAAATAATAGAAACCCTATTAAAGAAACACCAATAACACCACCACCAAGTGCAATTGCGATGTTTTGGTTTTGTTTCTTTTTTTGATCTGAAATAAGAAGTTGTTTTTCTTTTTCAGCAGTTTGGTATTTTGTACGGTATTCTTGAATAGCAATATCTTGCGCCGCATCATTTAAACTGTCTTGTACCTGCTTCAGCTTTTTTGAATAGAGATAAGCATTTGTGTGGTCCTCCATTTTCTCATAGAGATCGGTTAGGTTTTCAAGAAAAACTATTTTCGATTTTGTTTCGTTTTCTTCTATGTTAATTTCATTCGCCTTTTTGTAAAAGCTTAAAGCTTCGTCATATTTTTTAAGCGCTTTATATGCCTCGGCTTGATTGTTATAGTTATAGGCTATATTGGTTTTGTTATTGGTTGAGATTAAATAAGGTAAGGCCTTTTTCGTATACCATAAGGATGAATCTCTATCGTTTAAATATTCCCCTTTAACTAGACCAATATTCATGTAATTAAAACTAATTTGTAGACTATCCTTAACTTTTTCAGCAAGCTCAAGTGACTTTCTAAACTCCATTAAAGCTTTTTCCGGTTCATCTTGGAGTAGAAAATTAGAACCTAATTCTCTATAAATTGTAAAAAATGCTTTCGGGTCATTTTTATTCTTTGCATATTCGTATAGCTCATTTATAATTGTAATCGTTTCTTTTTTTAGATTGTTTTGATGTTTTAATATAGATAATATTTGAATATTACAATCCTTAACATCTTCGGCAAAATTTAGATCTATATACATCCTTTTTGCCATGAGCATGTTTTTATAAGCAAGGTCTGTTTTGTCTAGAGCTGCGTATGAATATCCCAAATAAAAGTATTGAAGCGCCTTTTGCTCAACTTTTAATGTTGAAACGTCTATTTTGTTTAATTGATTATTGCCTTTTTCAAATTCTCCAATATTGATAAGATTAATACCTTCTTCTAGGTTTATCTGTTGAGAATAGCAAAGGTTGACCAACAGGAATATTAGCCAACCAATTTTTTTATGAAAGAGTGGTTTCCTTTTAATCATTAATTACCAACAAGGATGCTTCCTTTTTTTACGTCAGGGTTTGGATCCACCATATCTTTTTCCTTTATAGAGTACACTGGTACGTCACCTCCAGGATTTCCGCATTGCAAAATGGTATCATCATCAGAGTTGGTATCACTATAGGCATAAACTATAAACGAAATATTTAAAATCGCATTCGCATTATTAGGCTGGAGATTCATTTCTGTTGGAGAAGAAGCTTGGTAGGTATTCGTTAATTTCGTGTTTTTCATTAGTTGACTACCACCCGTAGCGACATGAACTTCAATTTCTTTATTTTTACTGCAATAATTTATTTGGAAAAGATTACATCTTACCGAATTGTTAGTAAGCGTGATTTCTATTTTTTGCATAAAATGATTTAGATGCCAATCTGATTGATTGACACTTCCTGTGGCATTGAAAGAAATCCCTGAATAATCACCAATTCCGGCATAATTCCCTAAAACTATTGCCGCATTCGTTTGATTTACATTTACTTGTACCGACATAAATTGTTTATTTAAGTTAAAAATTCTATTAACCCAAGTTGTAGTTCACCTTGAGTGTGTTCATAATTGTTTTTAAAAATATCACAAAGGTTATTAGAAACACTGACATTATGATCATCGCCTGCGTGATGTAGACCCACAGCTATGCCATCAGAATTAATAAGTATGGACCCAGAATCTCCAGGTTGTGATATATTATCAGTTAAAATTTGTTTTTTAAATAGTAGTGTTTCTTTTCCAAAGTAAGGACTCTCCTTTATACTTTTATATAGGTTTCCAACTCTTACAATGGCATTGATAGAACGAATCTCAACTTTTTCACTGACCACCGTACTTATTCCATGTAAACGAACTTTCATGCCAATTCTAGGCTCAGCCATTCCTTGAATACGTGTACTAGTTCGAGTAAGTATTTTTTTATTGTCAATAAAACCAGTACCAATTATGCAATCCTGCGTAAACATAGGATCTTTTTTAAGTTTTCTAGGGTCCAGTTTTACAAAGGCCACATCATGGGTATATTCGGATTTTCCATCATTGTCATAATATTGCCCGCATAGAACATTGCCAATGAAGTTAGAATAATCGTAACAGTTATTATTAGGTTGAAAAACTAAATCATTTTCTTTATATTTTATTGCTACAACCACATGATAATTTGTTATAAAATAAACTTGACTTCCATCAGCATCTGTGAAGGGGGTCATTCTTAAAAAGGCACCTATCGTCCCACTTCTATCGGCGGCTTCAAGCGCTGTAATTTCACAACCAGCAAGAATTGGTCTAACTTTCAACGACTTTAGGTTTTGAGGTTGAATAACTCCAACAAGCCTTTCAGTTACCGGAATTTTTTTATCTACATTTATTTGATTTGAAATTTTTTCTGAAAATTTATATTTCATAGCCGCCATGTCGTCAATTATACATTCTAAAGGAATGTCGCTCAATGCTACGAGTTCGGTTTTAATAACATTTTCAATTTTTGTTCCTTTTTCTATAAGGTAACTGTTTCCACTGCGATCCTGCGGGTCAATAATTGGCGCGAGATATTCAATCGTAGAATCACTATTGAGCCAACATTCTCCAAACTTATCAATGATATAATTTGCCTGTTCTTCAGTGAATATTTGTTTTAAACTCATTGTGTTATATCGGGGTTAAATAAATAACTAATCACAAAAATGGCTATTGACCAGGGCACAGTTATATTTGGAACTTTTTCGGCAAGTGTTTGGACATTATTTTTTATTCCAATATTAACTAATCCTGACATCGACAAACTTATAGTGGCTCCTGCGAGTACTGTTAACACTCTAATGAAACAAAATGTCTTTTCATTAATGGTTCCAGCCATAAGGAATACAAAGACTAAAGTTAATATTATTAATGCAGTAATTAGCAAGAAAAAAGAAATGGATGGTTTCGAGCCATTCATAATATGACAGTTTTAGTAAAAATCAATATTTTTGGATGTCAAAAACATACCCAATACCGGGTATTTAAATAATCATATAAAAGAAAGGAACCAGCGCCCGAAAGATAAAAGTAGATTTTTAAAAATTATTTCGTGAAGTTATATTTTTTAAAACTGTAATCCAATTTGTAATAAAAGGTAGATTTCAGTATAAACTGTAAAAGTTTATCCTTTCAAATAAGTCTTAATTCCCATTAGTAATAGTACAAAGACGATAAATCCTACGAGAATCCAAAGACTCCCTTTGTAGTGCTTTTTATGAAGTTTTTTGTCTTTTCGGTAGCTGAAGAATATAATTATTACAAAGGCAAAAAAAAATAAAAGTGCGAAAATCAACTGACCAGTACTAAACATAAATTTGTAGTTTTACAAGGTATAAAAATACGATACTAATCTAAAAGTTACCGATACATTCGGGGAATAAATATGAAAAATAAAATAGCCGCCGTACATGAATTTCATTCTGCCTTTGGTTTAGGGGTAGAAACCAGTCCAACTGCTAATCTCGATATGAAGAAAAATCTCTTGAGATATGAATTGATGCGAGAGGAAAATGAAGAATACTTAGAAGCCGCTAATAATAATGATCTAGTTGAAGTTGCCGATGCACTAGGTGATATGTTATACATCTTATGTGGCACCATCATTGAACACGGGATGCAAGATAAAATTGAAGAAGTATTTAATGAGATTCAGCGCTCAAATATGAGCAAGTTAGGGGCAAATGGTAAGCCAATATATAGAGAAGATGGAAAAGTGCTTAAAGGGCCAAATTATTTTAAGCCAAATATTAGGGAAATACTAGAAAAGTGATTGATTTTAAGAATGGTACCTTTACTATCTATACCTCGTATCTCCAGCCAAACGGATCTTCACTCAGGTTGTATTGAATGTCCATCAATTGTTTTTTAAACTTAGATGAATATCCACCAGAAGTGGGAGGTAAGTCATATACAACATCTCTATAACTAAATGCACTTACAGGACTAATTACAGCAGCTGTCCCTGCTCCAAATATTTCTTTTAATGTTCTATTTTTCGCTGCTTCAACCACTTCCGAAACTAATACGGGGCGTTCTTCAACAGCAATATTATCACGTTTCGCAAGTGCAATTACACTCTTACGAGTTACACCATCCAAAATACGATCGCCGGTTGGGGCAGTATATAAAGTGTCATTAATTCTGAAGAATACATTCATGGTTCCTGCTTCTTCCAAATATTTATGTTCACTGGCATCAGTCCAAATTACTTGTTGGAACCCTTTTTCTCTAGCTAAATTCGTGGGGAAAAACTGCGCGCCATAGTTTCCAGCTGCCTTTGCTGCACCAACGCCTCCATTTGCTGATCGACTGTATTGCTCAGCAATAACCACTCTTACATCACCAGAATAATATGCATTCACAGGAGAAAGTAGAATCATAAATTTGTACTTATCAGATGGAGAAGCAGATACTCCTTCCTGAGTAGCCATAACAAATGGTCTAATGTACAATGAATTGCCTACCCCTGGTTTTACCCAATCGCGATCCAATTTCAATAACTTATGCAATGCTTCAAAGAAAATGTCCTTCGGAAATTCCGGGATAGCCATTCGAACAGACGACTTATTAATACGTGCGTGATTTTGATCAGGTCTAAACAAGAATACTTTCCCTTGATCATCTTTAAAAGCTTTCATGCCTTCAAAAACAGCCTGTCCGTAATGGAACACTTTAGCAGCTGGCGAAATAGTTAAAGGCCCATAAGGTCTAATAACAGGGTTTTGCCATTCACCATTAATATAATCACACTCAAACATATGGTCAGAAAAATCTTTTCCAAAAACAAGATTGTTAAAATCAACTTGATTAATTTTTGAAGTTTTCGCTTCGTGAACCGTAATTTTATCGTGCGTTTGTATATTCATGAAAATTCTGCTTTAAGTGCAAAAATAGACAAAATTTTGCCTACAAAAAATCTAAAAAAATCATAATTTTGCATTATATTAAGGGTTTACTAATTTCTGAAAATAAAACAATGAGAAGTATTTATTTGGCATTATCTTTATCTTTTACTTTGATTGGATGTAATATGAATCAAAAAAAAGAAGCAGTAGCAACAGAAACTGAAGAAGTTGCAATTAATTACCAGTCTTTTGGTGAAAAAATTGACGATAAAGCTGTGCTTTCAAAGTTAGAAATTCAGGAAAAATATAAAGGATTAAAACTAGGTGATACTGTAGCTGTCAAGTTTACTTCTGAAGTAAAGTCTGTTTGTCAAAGTAAAGGTTGTTGGATGCAAATGGATATTGGCGAGGAAGAAGCTATGGTCAAGTTTAAGGATTATGCTTTTTTTATGCCGAAGGATATTGCTGGACAAGACGTGATTGTGGAAGGTGTCGCATTTGTTGAAGAAGTTAGTGTAGATGAGCAACGTCACTACGCGGAGGATGCCGGTAAAACTGCCGATGAAATTGCAGCAATTACCGAACCTAAAAGAACACTTTCTTTTATATCTTCAGGAGTCCTTATTCCAGAGAAACAGTAAATTTTGAAACGCGAATTCCTTATTACAGGAGATGGATCGGTAACAATTCATCTGCCCGAATGGAATGAGCAATACCACTCTAAGCATGGCGCCATAGCTGAAGCAAACCATGTGTTTATCGAAACAGGATTGCGATATTGGCTTTCTAAGCATTCAAAAAAAACTGTTTCAATTCTTGAAATCGGCTTCGGGACTGGATTAAATGCGTTTCTCACGTCATTAGAGGCTACTTGCGAACAAATTACAATTGACTATACGGGAATAGAGGCGTTTCCGATTTCCGCTTTAGAAATTGAGAAGCTGAATTATCCTGAGATTTTAAATGCTTCGGAAAAAGATTTCTTAAGCCTTCACAAGTCTCCTTGGGAAATTTCTACGCAACTTGGACCAAAATTTAATCTAACAAAACTAAAAAAGACTTTTTCCGAAATAGACGATAACGAAGCCTATTCTATTATCTATTTTGATGCTTTTGGCGCTAGAGTCCAACCCGAATTATGGACAGAGGAAATTTTTAATAAGATGTTTGTTGCTTTAAAGCCAAATGGAATATTGGTTACCTACTCAGCAAAAGGCAGTGTGCGTAGAGCGTTGCAAACAGTCGGATTTAAGGTGGAAAGACTTCCTGGACCACCTGGAAAACGCGAAATGCTTCGAGCTGAGAAACTTCCAGTTTAATTGTATGTTAATAGTTGATAAAATTAATCTGATCTCTCTTAAGCTTGCGTTAATTAGGTTGGATTGCACCTTGAAATCTGATAACTTTAGATAAAAATAAAATGAAAGTTTTAATTACGGGCGCTACAGGATTAATTGGAAGTGAAGTTGTGAGTCAATGTTTAGATGAAGGTGTTTCGATTCATTATTTAACAACTAGGAAAGAAAAAATAAAAACTGATTCAAATTACAAAGGGTTCTACTGGGATTTGGAGGATGGTGAAATTGATTTAAATGCCTTCGAGGGAGTAAATACAATTATACATTTGGCTGGAGCTACTGTGTCAAAAAGATGGACTGCTAGCCATAAAAAAGAAATACTAAATAGTAGAATACAGTCTGCCGATCTTTTGTATAAATCGCTTCAGAACCTGAACCATTCGGTTGCTCATTTTATTACGGCAAGCGGTATAGGTATTTATCCATCGTCAGAGTCTAAATTATTTACTGAAGAAAATGAGGAGGTTGGGCTTAATTTTCTCTCTAAAGTTGTAGCAGCTTGGGAAAAAGCAGCAAATCAGTTTCGTAATCTGGGTATGGATGTGGCATATGTTAGAACTGGAATGGTGCTATCAGCAAAGGGAGGGGCCTTGCCAAAATTGGCAAATATTGTTAGGATGGGTTTAGGCGCACCATTAGGGAATGGTAATCAATGGCAATCCTGGATTCACTTAGAAGATATTGGGAGAATCTATTTATTTATTTTAAAGAATGAAATCGAAGGAGTTTATAACGGCGTTGCTCCTGGGCCAGTGACTAATTTAAAGCTTACCAAAGATATTGCATCACATGTAAGAGCACCATTTTGGCTACCTAAAGTGCCTAGTTTTGTTTTAAAACTGATGCTAGGAGAAATGGCAGCGTTAGTCTTAGAAGGCCAATTAGTGAGTTCTAAAAAACTAGAAGAGCAGGGATTTATATTTCGATATTCGAATTTAGAATCGGCTCTAAAGAATTTATTGTAAACAAGTTGGGGCGGCCAATGGCCGCCCCAACTTATTTATTTTTAAGCTTTATTGTTTGCTAGCGTGCAATTCTATTTCTAAGCCAATCTCGTCACTGATAAACTTATCTCCAAGATTATCAAAAATTGATTTAGACCCGTAATTTACATCCCATTTTGTTCTGTCTATGGTAAAAGGTAGGCTCTTTAAAACCATTCCATCTTCGGTATATGATATTTCCGCCGGAAATTCGATATTATGAGTTTTTTCTTTAATGGTTAGATTTCCAGCAATAATTGCATTTTCATTTTCTCCCATAACATTTGTAAGAACAAAGTTTGATGTTGGAAATTGAGTTACATTAAAGAAATCTCCTTCCTTTCCTTCAACAGTTCCTTTTAAATGGGCTTCTAGATTTGCTTTCATCTTACCATCTAAATCTGTGTCGGTAATACTATTCATGTCGATAGTAAACTTTCCTGTTTCCAGCTTCATTCCATTTGCTGAAACCGAACCAGAGGCAATTTTTACTGTTCCATTATGAGTTCCAGTGGGTTTGTTTCCAGTCCATTTTATGACAGATTTTTCAAGATCAACAATATACGTAACTGCTTCCGAGCTTGCCATTGCTACTTCTTTCTCCTGAGAGGGAGTAGTCTCTTTTTGACCATCTTTGCAGGCAATGAAAGTCATTGCTACAAAAGAAAATAAGCTTATTTTTAAAATTAATTTTTTCATTGTATATGATTTTTAGATTTGTTGTTGCAAATGTATTTAACTAATTGCTGAACAGTTCATAATTATATATTAAATAATACAATGACATTTTGACATTTTATAAGAAATGGCAGTACTTTTGCACCCTCATTAAAAATTAAAATTTACTCATTTATGAGCAAGAAAGATAAAAATAAGGAAGTGGTTATGGATGAAGCCGTTAATTCACAGGAGTCACAAGTTTCAGAAGAAAAAAATGAAAACTCAGATCCAATAGGAGAGTTGCAAACTCAACTTAATACGGAAAAGGATCGTTATCTACGCCTTTTTGCTGAGTTTGAAAATTATAAAAAAAGAACAGGTCGTGAGCGCATCGAGTTGTTTAAAACGGCGAGTCAGGATGTCATGGTTTCATTATTGCCTGTTATGGACGACTTTGATAGAGCACTAAAAGAAATGGAAAAAGGCGATGCTGATGGACTTCAAACAGGGGTTGAATTAATAAATAATAAGCTAAGAGAAACACTTCGGATTAAAGGATTAGAGTCAATAGGCACTAAGCAAGGGGATGTTTTTGATGCTGAAATTCATGAAGCGGTAACACAGATACCTGCTCCAGACAAGAAATTGAAAGGAAAGATTATCGATGTGCTGGAAAAAGGGTACACATTGGGAGATAAAGTAATACGCTATCCAAAAGTAGTTATAGGACAATAATATGAAAGAAGATTATTACGAAGTATTAGGCATTTCAAAAGGTGCAACGACTGCTGAAATTAAAAAGGCTTATCGGAAAAAGGCGATTGAAGATCACCCAGATAAGAATCCTGGAGATGAAAAGGCGGAGGAGCGTTTCAAGAAAGCTGCTGAAGCTTATGAAGTATTGAGCGACCCCGATAAGAAGTCGCGATATGACCAATTTGGTCACCAAGCGTTTGAAGGTGGCGGCGGATTTAGCGGCGGAGGTATGAATATGGATGATATCTTTAGTCAATTTGGTGATATTTTTGGCGGTGGCGGCGGATTCAGTGGCTTTAGTGGTTTCGGTGGCGGCGGCGGAAGACGTATGGTTAAAGGTTCTAACCTTCGTATTCGTGTTAAATTGACCCTTGAAGAAATTGCCAATGGAGTTGAGAAAAAGATAAAAGTAAAACGTAAAAAAGTAGCGCAAGGCACTACATACTCTACTTGCGGAACTTGTAATGGTAACGGACAAGTAACGCGTATTCAAAATACAATTTTAGGGCGCATGCAAACTGCGGCCACCTGTAGTACTTGTGGTGGGTCTGGACAAGTTGTAGATAAGAAACCAGCCAATGCAGATGCTCATGGAATGCTTGCTACTGAAGAAACGGTTTCTATTAAAATTCCCGCTGGTGTTGTTGATGGAATGCAGTTAAAAGTCACTGGAAAAGGTAACGATGCTCCTGGAAATGGAGTTCCCGGCGATTTACTCGTAGCCATTGAAGAGTTGCCACATTCAGCTTTGCAGAGAGAAGGAGATAATTTGCATTACGACCTTTATATTAGTTTTTCCGAAGCCGCTTTAGGAACTTCAAAAGAGATAGATACAGTTACCGGGAAGGTTAGAATTAAAATTGATGCAGGTGCACAAAGTGGTAAAATACTTCGTCTAAGAAATAAAGGAATCCCTAGTATAAATGGTTATGGAACCGGAGATTTGTTAGTTCATGTTAACGTTTGGACTCCTAAAACTCTTTCCAAAGAACAGAAAGAATTTTTTGAAAAAATGGGCAATGACGAGCATTTTCAGCCGAAGCCAGAAAAGGATGACAAGTCTTTTTTTGAGAAAGTAAAGGATATGTTTTCGTAATTAAAGGATTATTAACTAATTTTTTTTATATTTGAGAATCGCTACATCTTTGTAGTGATAATTTTTCTTTTTCATAGCAATTTTTTTCCCACCCTTCAATTTATTGGAGGGTGGGTTTTGCTTTTTGGTTCGCTTTCTTCTTTTTCTGAAAAGTTAATTAATATATTATGTAACGACTGCCCTCTAAAGGCTACAAATAGTGCAAAATTACTCTTAATATGAAGAGTGCTTCTTTTACAATTCAATATCTTTACAACCACAAAAATAAACTATGGAAAAACTCTTAGTTGCCAATAATGTTTCCAAATCATTCGGTGATTATAAGGCATTGAACGATATTTCAATCGAAGTTCCTAAGGGAAGTGTTTTTGGATTACTAGGGCCAAATGGAGCAGGGAAAACTACCTTCATACGTATTATAAATCAAATAACGATGCCAGATACTGGCGCTGTATTTTTAGATGGTCGTCCATTAGAGCCAAATGATATTCAGCATATTGGGTATTTGCCAGAGGAAAGAGGACTTTATAAGTCTATGAAAGTTGGAGAGCAGGTTTTATACCTTGCACAGTTAAAGGGGCTAACCAAACAGGAGGCAAAAAAACGCTTGGCGTATTGGTTTGATAGATTCGAAATTGGCGATTGGTGGAACAAAAAGATCCAAGAACTTTCAAAGGGAATGGCTCAGAAAATTCAGTTTGTTGTGACCGTTATCCATCAACCTAAATTGTTGATTTTTGATGAACCTTTTAGTGGCTTCGATCCCATTAATGCGAACCTTATAAAAGATGAGATTTTAAAGCTAAGAGATGATGGTGCTACGGTGATTTTTTCTACCCATCGTATGGAATCTGTAGAAGAAATGTGCGATCATATTGCCTTAATTCATAAATCGAACAAATTATTGGATGGTAAGCTAATCGATATAAAACGCGCCTATAGGTCTAATACTTTTGAAGTTGGCTTACTCGCTTCTGAAAAAGATGCGATCGATAAAGAAATTCGTGATCTGTTTGAAGTTTCGTCAACTTTGTTTAAAAGTATTAACGACGAATTACAGTATAAAATTAAACTTCCTTCAGAAACTTCACCTAATGAATTGGTGCGTTATTTAACGTCCAAAGGGCAGTTAAATCATTTTGTTGAGGTGATTCCTTCGGCGAATGACATTTTTATTGAAACGGTAAACAACAACTAAATTTAGTCCATGAATCATCTTTCACTCATTATAAAAAGAGAGTATTTAAATAAGGTTAGGAACAAGTCGTTTATAATTATGACTTTTCTGAGCCCGTTAATTATGGTAGGTATTTTTTCTCTTGTTGGCTACCTTTCTCAACTCAACAATGATAATATTCGTATTATTTCGGTATTGGATGAAAGTGGTTTATTTCTGAATCAATTTGAAGACTCCGAACATTTAAAATACAATACCTTAACAGACGTAAATCTTTCCGAAGCAAAACAACTAAGTGAAGCCGCCGAGAATTATGGATTGCTTTTTATTCCTAAAGTGGCACATATTGAGGAGCTTTCAGAAGCAATAACCTTTTATTCTGAAGACTCTCCGTCACTCCAAATAATGGCGGATGTAGAAAATGTAATTGAGGATAAAGTGAATGCAATTAAATTGGGCGAAGCGGGAATTGATGCGGCGCGAATTAAAGAACTTCGGCTTAGAGTAAATGCGAAACAAGAAACTTTTCGTGGACAAGAAACGTCTAAGTTAGGGTCTGTAGTGAAACTTGTGTTTGGGGGTGTAGCCGGATACCTTCTGTTTATGTTTATTATCATTTACGGAAACATGATAATGCGAAGTGTAATCGAAGAAAAAACCAGTCGCATTATTGAAGTTATAATATCTTCCGTGAAGCCTATGAAGTTATTGCTAGGAAAGATCTTTGGAACTACCTTGGCCGGAATTACCCAATTTTTAGCTTGGGTAATCCTATTAGGGATTTTTAGTGTACTAATTTCCGCTATTTTTGGAATTGATCCCTCTGCCACCCAATCACCCCAACAAGAAATGATAAACCAATCTGTTGACGGGGGGTTCGAGGAAATTCTAAGAAACGTATTTATGGAAGTTAACAATATGCCGATTGCCAATTTGGTAGTGATGTTCTTGTTCTTTTTTGTTGGAGGTTATTTGTTGTATGCTTCACTTTATGCTGCTATTGGTGCGGCAGTAGACAGTGAGACCGATACGCAACAGTTTATACTTCCTATTCTTATGCCATTAATCTTAGCGATTTATGTTGGCTTCTTTACTGTAATCGACAACCCTCATGGAACTGTTTCACAAGTTTTTTCGTATATACCATTCACATCACCAGTTGTGATGTTGATGCGGATTCCTTTTGGTGTACCATTGTGGCAACAAATCCTTTCATTAGTTATTTTATTTGCTACTTTTATAGGAACCGTTTGGATTGCAGCAAAAATTTATCGAGTTGGTATATTGATGTACGGTAAAAAACCTAGTTATAAGGAAATATTCAAATGGATTAAATATTAAGCAAAGTGCAAGAAAAAGTTTCAGAAATAATACCAGAAACAGTAAAAGAAGAAGTTTGGGATACCATCAAAGGTTTTCTTGAGCTGGGCTTCCATTTTGGGGAAGACGAGAATCGGATTAATATTACAATTGGTTTTTTCTTACTTATTTTTGTATCGTTTATAATTTCTAGTTTTGTACTGAAGTGGATTCGGAAACTCTTTACACGTAAAATGGATGAAATTGATAAACGAAAGTTTATTAGTGTTTTTAAATTCATCAAATACATCACCTATATTATTGTCGTTTTTATTGTTTTAAGTTCGGCAGGAGTTAATATTACCCCTTTCTTAGCAGCCTCTGCGGCACTTTTAGTTGGACTTGGCCTAGCACTACAGGATTTGTTTCAGGATATTATTGGAGGCGTGCTAATTATAATAGATAAATCTTTACTCGTTGGAGATGTTATTGAAATTAATGGCAAAATAGGTAGGGTAATCGATATTAGACTTAGAACTACGAGAGCGATTACTAGGGATGATAAAGTGGTTATTATTCCTAATCATAAGTTTATTCAGGATACTATCTTCAATCATACCCAAAATCATAAATCTACGAGAGAGTTAGTTCAAGTAGGTGTTGCATATGGGAGTGATATTAAACTAGTTGAAAAGTTACTCTTGGAAAGTCTAGTAGGACAATCTGAAATTTTGAAATCACCTAAACCGTTTGTTTTGTTTGAGGATTTTGGAGATTCTGCTTTGATTTTTTCAGTTTATTTTTTCATCAATGATAGTTTTATAGATCCTAAAATAAAAAGTGCAATACGTTTCCGCATTGATGCGTTATTTAGAGAGCATAAAATTAGCATCCCTTTCCCACAAAGAGATGTTCATTTTTATCAGAACTCTTTAAATCAATAACCATATGGATAAAATTTTGAGTGTAATAAACCACAGATCAATGCTGCTAGTGGTCTTATGCTTATTAATTGTATCCGTTAGTTTTTCACAAGAGTCGGATTTGGCGCGTATCGAATATACCTTAGTGCCTCAATCCAATTCTAAAAACACAGTTAATAGGTTTCGAGCATTCATAAATTGCCCTCTTAAATTAGGGGCTAATGGAAGTTATGTAATCCCTGGTATTGAATACAGAAATTTTGACTTAGATATTAAGGATCAGTTGCCTTTTTCAACTGATAATTTGGGTAGATTTCAAATGTTTCGATTGAGCTTGGCTTATACGTTCAAAATTAAGGGTGCTTGGCGGTTAGCATTGCGAACGGGGGCCGAGCTCGCGTCCAATTTCGAGGAGAATCAAATTTCAAATAGAGATATAAATTTTAGTGGTGCTGCATTTCTTATCAGAATTAGAAGCGGTGAAGATGTGGAAAAACCAAATAGATTTATTTTAGGACTCAATTATTCTACAAATGCTGGGAGACCTTTTCCTTTGCCAATCATTAACTATTATAGAAAATTTAATCCCAAATGGTCATATTCGTTAGGAAGCCCAAAGACTAATCTTAAGCATTTCTGGAATGAAAAGAATACTGTACAAGCTTTTATTACCTTAGACGGATTCTTTTCTAATATTCAAAAAAAGCGTGAGATTCCTCAACAAGATGGAACATCTCCCTTGGTAGAAAATATTTCAATGACTATGGTGCTCGGTGGATTAGGATATGAACATGGCTTTAGCAAACACCTGTTCTTTTACGCCTACGGAGGATATTCTTTTTATAACGAAATAAGAATTAGGGATTCATATAACAATAATATCTATGTGCTAAATAATAAAAATACTTTTTATCTTAGAACAGGAATAAAATTTAAAATATAATTAGATGCCAAAAATATTAATAATTGAAGACGAAGCAGCAATTCGTCGAGTATTGATTAAAATTTTAACTGAAGAAAGTGATACGTATGAAGTAAAAGAAGCGGAGGACGGACTCGCTGGAATCGAGCTAATTAAAAATGAAGATTTTGACTTGGTACTCTGTGATATAAAAATGCCCAAGATGGATGGTGTTGAGGTATTGGAGGCCGTTAAAAAGATTAAATCTGACATTCCAATGGTTATGATTTCTGGCCACGGGGATCTCGATACCGCAGTAAATACAATGCGATTAGGAGCTTTTGATTATATTTCAAAACCACCCGATTTAAATAGGCTATTAAATACAGTTCGTATTGCATTAGACCGTAAAGAATTGGTAGTAGAAAATACCCTTTTAAAGAAAAAGGTGAGTAAGAATTACGAAATGATAGGTGATTCTGAGGGCATTTCTCAAATCAAAGAAATGATCGAAAAAGTGGCTCCAACCGAAGCCAGAGTTTTTATCACAGGGCCAAATGGTACAGGGAAGGAGTTGGTCGCGCATTGGATTCATCAAAAAAGTGATCGGTCCAAAGGGCCAATGATCGAAGTTAATTGTGCAGCCATTCCGTCTGAATTGATTGAGAGTGAGCTTTTTGGACATATAAAAGGAGCGTTTACCTCTGCAGTGAAAGATAGAGCTGGAAAATTTGAAGCAGCAAATGGAGGAACTATTTTTCTTGATGAGGTTGGTGATATGAGCCTCTCTGCTCAGGCAAAAGTGCTTAGAGCGCTTCAGGAAAATAAAGTGCAGAGAGTAGGTAGCGACAAGGATATAAAGGTTGATGTGAGAGTGGTTGCGGCAACGAATAAAAATTTGAAAAAAGAAATTGCTGACGGAAATTTTAGAGAAGATTTATACCATCGATTGGCAGTTATCTTGATTAATGTTCCGGCATTAAATGATCGAAGAGAAGATATTCCATTATTAATTGATTATTTTACAAAGAAAATTGCGCAGGAACATGGTACCTCCCAAAAGAAATTTTCTGAAAAAGCAATAAAATTATTACAAGAATACGATTGGACGGGAAATATTAGAGAGCTTCGTAATGTGGTGGAGCGTTTAATTATATTAGGTGGCGTAGAAGTAACTGAAAATGACGTAAGTTCATTTGCAAGTAAATAGAGTAGTATGAAAGATATTTCAATATCGGATTTTATAGTAACAAGTCAGATTAATATTTCGGAGGCAAAATCGTTCGTTGATCTAGATGCTTCCGAAGAATTAATCGAAAATGAACTAGAGAGAACTCGAGAAAAACTCGGGGAACTGCAGGACACCTTGTATGCGCATGGTAAATATGCCGTTTTAGTATGCTTTCAAGGGATGGATACAGCGGGTAAAGATAGTTTGATTCGAGAGGTGTTTAAAGATTTTAATGCACGCGGTGTAGTGGTGCATAGTTTTAAGGTTCCTACAGATTTGGAACGAAAACACGATTATCTTTGGCGTCATTACATTGCACTTCCAGCTCGTGGAAAGTTTGGTGTTTTTAATAGAACGCATTACGAAAACGTATTAGTTACAAGGGTTCATCCTAATTATATTATGGGAGAATTTTTGCCAAATGTTAGAAGTGTGGCAGATGTAAATGATAGTTTTTGGGATAAAAGATTTGATCAGATTAATGCTTTTGAAAAAACGATTTCAGAAAATGGGACACTTATTTTTAAGTTTTTTCTGAATCTATCGAAAGATGAACAAAAACATAGACAATTAAGAAGGTTAAACAAACCGAATAAAAATTGGAAATTTTCTCCTGGCGATTTGGATGAACGAGAATTGTGGAGTGATTATATGAGATGCTATCAAGATGTTTTAAACCGAACATCAAAGCCTCATGCGCCTTGGTATATAGTGCCAGCAGACGATAAACCTACCGCTCGCCTCATAGTGGCATCTATTTTGCTTGATGAGATGAGAAAATATGAAGATATTAAGGAACCAGAATTGGATCCTAAAATAAAAGCACAAATTTCAGAATACAGAAAACGATTAGAGAATGATTAGTTATACTTCTGAAAAATTACTTCACTTTTGAATACCATTAACTTATGAATAGGATATCTATCACAATTGTTTTATTGCTACTTTTTGCTTCTGAAGGATTTTCTCAAAAGGTAAATACTCAGGATTCTTTAGCCATTCGTAGTATCTATGATATGGCATTGCTTAACGGAAAAAGTTATGACTGGCTCGACCATCTTTCAAATAAGATAGGAGGGCGATTGTCAGGAACCTTGAGTGCTCAAGAAGCTGTTGATTATACTAAGGCCGAATTGGAGAAACTGGGACTTGATAAGGTCTGGCTTCAACCAGTAATGGTTCCTAAATGGACACGAGGACTACCCGAATATTCGTTTATTGAAACGGCTCCGGGAAGAACTTCCATGGTAAATGTTTGTGCGCTTGGAGGCTCGGTTTCAACGCCAGATGGCGGTTTGAAAGCTGAAGTTATTGAAGTTCAGGGAATTGAAGATCTAGCGCACTATGGCGAAGAAAGGATTAAGGGGAAGATTGTTTTTTACAATCGCCCAATGAAAGCAGATCTTATACATACATTCGAAGCATACGGAGGATGTGTAGATCAGCGCTATGCTGGAGCTATGGAAGCTGCTAAATACGGTGCTGTGGGGGTTGTGGTTCGTTCTATGAATTTAAAACTAGATGATTACCCTCATACGGGCACCATGAGTTATGGTGATACTCCAGAAGGGCAAAGAATTCCGGCTTGTGCCATTAGTACAAAAGGAGCAGATTATTTGAGCGGAACCTTGAAGCTGATACCAACATTGAAGTTCTATTTTAAACAGAACTGTAAAACGTATCCAGATGTACTGTCTTATAATGTAATTGGGGAAATAACAGGAAGTACTTATCCGAATAACTATATGGTTGTTGGAGGGCATTTGGATTCTTGGGATCTTGGAGATGGCTCGCATGATGATGGAGCGGGTTGTGTTCAGTCAATGGAAGTGGTGAGATTGTTTAAGGAAATAAACTATAAACCAAAGCATAGTATTCGTGTGGTTCTTTTTATGAACGAAGAAAATGGTTTACGAGGAGGTAAGAAGTATGCGGAAGAGGCAAAACTTAAGAATGAAAATCATGTATTTGCCTTGGAAAGTGATTCGGGAGGTTTTACACCTAGAGGTTTTTCATTTGATATTGATGACGAAAATTTTGCGCAGGTAAAGACTTGGGAATCTTTGTTTAAGCCTTACTTAATCCATTATTTTGAGAAAGGTGGTAGTGGAGCGGATATTGGTCCTTTAAAGCAAGATGGAATGGTTTTGGCCGGACTTCGACCAGATTCACAACGTTACTTCGATTATCACCATGCCGCCAATGATACTTTTGACGCTGTTAATAAACGAGAATTGGAACTAGGTGGCGCCACTATGGCAAGTTTGGTATATTTATTTGATAAATACGGGACAAAAACCGAGTCAAACCGAATTAAAAACTAAGGAACATGGGTTTTTAATAGTCTACTGCCAAAAGTAGCTTTAGTACTAATCTTAGGTAATAATCTGAATTTTTTGATTTAAAATTTCTCTAGTTTTTAGAGGTAAACTATTATCGGGGGTTACCTAATAACGGGCTTTTACGGAAACAAATCGTATATTTAGAGTAGAAAATTATGATTTGGATTGATGTTTAAATTTGCGGATATAAAGAAAACTTTTTTCGTTGTACTATGTTTAATGGCCTTCTGCCCCGACAATAGTTTACTAGCAAATGACCTTGTTGCCCCATCTACTATAGTTCAATTTCAAGCGTTCAAATCGGATACTCTTTTTTATTATCAAAAGATAGAACGAGCAAGGTTTAATGAAGATTCTCTTGAGATTTATAAGGAGAGGGCCATTTTTGGAGCGCGAAATGGTTCGGTAAAAATGGCAAAAGAAAATGTGGAACTTTACATTAAGTATTCTTCAGATGTTGGGTTTATAGATTCAAGATATTTCAAAGAGTTTAAGGACACTAAGGAGTTTGTCGAACTCTCTGAAAAGTATAGTGTCAGTTTTTCGTGGTTGCATTTTTTCTATTTGTTTGCCTCAATAATTGGGTTCTTTATTGTCATTTTGAATTTTTTGAAGAAACCAAAAGATCTAGTCGCCACAATTTTAATGAGTCTATTTGTTCTCATCAATTCAGTCTTTATATTTCTAATTTTTATTTACGTCACCAATCTAAAGTTTAGAGCACCGCATTCATTGTATGTTTCCGCAATTACTATTTATTTATACGGACCACTTGCCTATTTTTATTTTAAACGAGTTACGCTTAATTACAAATTGAGAAAAGTAGATTTACTTCATTTACTGCCTACAGTAATAATATTACTAATCCTTGTTCCAATCTACGCTTTACCATCACAAGATAAAATTAACATTATGCTTGATGTTGGCACTTTCAAGAAGGATCTGTATTTAAAACTAATGGTACTTACTAAAATAGTGTCTCTTTTAATTTATGGAATTCTGCTGTTACGATTGTATTTTAAGAATAAGAAAAAATTATTGGCATTTTCAAAAACCTCACAGAAATGGATGTTTACTATTATGGTTTTTGTTGAGTTTTATGTGTTTACGTACTTAATTTATGGTTTAATAATAATTGATGTCTTACCTAGAAATGAGTTTGTGTATAACCTACAGATTAGCATCATTGCTGTTATGGTATTGTATATTGGTTATATTTCCTACCTGAAGCCTAATTTGTTTGAAGTTGAGCGGATAGCACCATCAAAAGGCAAAAAGAAGTATACAAAATCTAGTTTAACGCCAAGTTATTCAATTGAATTAAAGGAGAAGCTTATATATCTCTTAGAAACGGATAAGATTTATAAGCAAAATGATCTCAGCTTGGAATATTTATCTGAAAAATTGGATACTACACGTCACAATACATCACAGGTTATAAACGAGAATTTTAATGTTAGTTTTTTTGAATTGATCAATACATATCGAATAGAGGAAGCCCTTGAAATTATTAAAAATGATACCGATAGTAGTTTGAATATAATTGAAGTGGCTTATGCTGTTGGATTTAATAACAAGGTGTCTTTTAATAAATCTTTTAAGAAACATTTATCTCAAACTCCGTCTCAATTCATTGGTGAATTAAGGCTTAAATAACTTATGTCAAAGTATAAGTCACCACCAAACAACGAAAATTCGTTCAATTTTTTGTTCGGTTTTCTTATACACTAGAGGGGATTTCTTCGTAATTAAACTTAACTCAATAGTTGTGATAGCTTCGGAAAAAGGTTGCCATACTTCAAATTTTTCTGGTTGAAGGAGCCATTGTTTTTTTGACGGGACAATATAAAGTGCATCCTTATCTTCAGAAATAAAATCTGAAAAATAAATCCAATAACCAACAACGCAGTCCTGGAAGTTTTCCGGAAGTTCATTGATATCATATTTTTTTGGTAAGAAAAGACAGGCTTTTAGAAAAAGTTGTTGTTTAACTGTATCGACCGTAATCTTCAATTTGTCAAGCTCCAATTTGGTTTGATCATCGAATAGCAAAGGAAACTGTTTAGAAGCAAGTTTTTCCAGTTTCTCTTCCAAAGTGTCTTTTCTGTTGGGGCCAATCCATTTTGCTTCACATTTACCTTCAATAGTTGGATCGAATAAGTAGAATTTACAGGCAAGTTCAATGTGCAGATTAACATTGTTAAGACTATCAAAAACTATATAATCCAATTCTCCTATGGTCTGTTGTGGACCCTGAATTTGAATATTAGCGCCAAGTAATTTATATCTACCAACATTTCGAAGGTAAAATTCAAAACAAAATTCTGCTTGTTTTCCTAACATTAACTTATTGGGAAAATCGAATTTTAAGTGGGTTAATTTCTGTGCTTCGGAAAGTTCAAATGTTCCACATGAATAAACTTCCGATAAAATATTTAACTGCGGAATCTCTAGAAAACTCTCTAATGTCTCTATATGCTTGATGTTTATTTAGGTTTTAAATTTCTAAAAACTTTAAAACTGTAAGATAGTTTGTTTGACCATCGTTTCGAGATGAAAACATACTTAAATATAAGGAAGTTTAATGCTAAATTCCTAAACGGGTTTTTTACCTTAGCGCCTCAAAATAAATTATATTGTTTTCTGAATATACCAAAGAATTTAAAAAAAACTTTTCGTTAGCGACACCAGTAATGCTTGGTTTGCTGGGGCATACGGTTGTAGCCCTTGTAGACAACATTATGGTGGGACAATTAGGATCGGCAGAATTGGCTGCGGTTTCTTTAGGAAATAGTTTCATGTTTATTGCCATGTCCTTGGGAATTGGCTTTTCTACAGCGATTACCCCATTAGTTGCTGAGGCCGACAGTGAGGGAAATTTTAGTGTGGGAAAATCTGCTTTTAAGCATGGTTTGTTTTTATGTTCTGTATTAGGGATTGTACTTTTCTTAGCGGTATTACTTGCCAAACCTTTAATGTATGCTATGAAACAACCTCCAGAAGTTGTCGATTTGGCAATGCCTTACCTGAATTTGGTCGCAGCGTCTCTAGTGCCATTGATTATTTTTCAGGCATTTAAACAATTTAGTGACGGATTGTCTATGACGAGGTATCCAATGTATGCAACGATTCTTGCGAATGTGGTAAACGTTATACTTAATTATATTTTTATCTTCGGAAAGTTTGGCGCTCCAGAATTAGGTGTAGTTGGCGCTGCAATTGGTACACTAGCTTCTCGTGTTATTATGGTTGGATATTTATGGTATTTACTTGCCGCTCATCATAAATCTAAAAGGTTTGTAACCAATATTAAGATTTTTACGTTATCAAAAAAAATGCTAAAAAAGCTTGTCGACTTAGGTTTTCCTTCGGCAATGCAAATGTTTTTTGAAGTCGCAATCTTTACTTCCGCCATTTGGTTGTCTGGAATATTAGGGAAGAATCCACAGGCGGCAAATCAGATTGCACTAAATCTTTCTTCTATGACATTTATGGTGGCTATGGGATTTGGTGTGGTGGCAATGATTCGCGTTGGGAATCAAAAGGGATTGCGAAATTTTATGGATTTACGACGAATCGCAATTTCAATCTTATTCTTAACAACAATTTTATCAACGATTTTTGCAATATTATTTGTTGTTTTTAATACCGCACTTCCAAAACTGTACTTAGATTTTGATGACGCTGCAAATTTTACAGATAATCTTCAAGTAGTTTCCATAGCATCAAAACTAATGTTGATAGCTGCAGTATTTCAAATATCTGATGGCTTACAAGTAGTTGTTTTGGGCGTGCTTAGGGGTATGCAAGATGTAAAAATCCCAATGGTAATTACCTTTATTGCGTATTGGTTAATTGGATTTCCTATTTCTTTTTACCTAAGTATGTATAGTGATTATGGTAGTTCTGGAATTTGGCTTGGTCTTTTGGCGGGCTTAACAGCTTCTGCGGTTATGCTATTTGTCCGCTTTAATTACCTTTCGAAAAAGTTAATTAGAGAGGCTTCAGTACAATAGCTCCCAAGCAACTTTATCCTAGTTTGAGAATTTGAACCTTCTAGTGATAGATATGAACATAGGAGTAAACTATTATCGGTAATAACGCATTTCTCCTTGTTTATTAGTTTATTTATAATGTTAACTCAAGAAGTAGATTGCGATAGGGGATATTTTATTTTACACTATACAAGGGACTTTTATAAATAGTAACAGGTTTACATCTTTAGATGCTGCCTCTCATATTTGAGTTATGTTGTTTTATTTGACGGAATAGCCCTGAGCGATACTCAGGGCTATTTTGTTATAACTAACTTATATGAAGTGGTTTGTTTGTTGAAATATGGGATAAAATAAAGAAAGACATCTGTTGAAAGTAAAGTATTATCGGGGATTACTTTTTGAAGTAAATTTTTTAATAAATTTATGTTGTTAAGTTAAGTAGAGGCTAACAAATTTATTTAAAGTCTCCAATGTAATACTATGAAAAAGAACGATTAAATTGGAGCATTGTGTTGTTTGTTAATTTAAAACCTCGGGTTCTCATCCCGAGGTTTTTTTTAGTTTAACTTTGTCGTATTACATTTGACTAAATATTAAAAAAATGGATTTTCCAAAATATCTACTAGGGGACAATAGTGATTTCCCCACCGCAATATTTGTTATACATACCGAGTTTCCAAGATTTATTATAAACCTTGAAGATGATGAAGTAGAATGGTTAGAAGATTTCGACACTCACGACCAAAAAGAATTGGAGACCGAAACTGAGAATTTTATAAAGGAAGCTACTGCTTTTTATGACCGAGAAATTTCTCGCTACGAAGATGATTGAAGAATTACTTAAATACGACACCCAACTATTTTTATTCCTAAACAATTTGGGTAGTGAGCCCTGGGATGAATTTTGGCGTGTTGTTACGGAGAAGTGGTCTTCAATTCCACTTTACCTATTTTTACTCTATCTTATCTACAAAAGGTTAGGGACAAAAGGCACTTTAATAGTGCTAGTCTGTGCCGCGTTGTTGGTAACTGCAACAGATCAATTAGCAAATCTCTTTAAATATAACATAATGCGTCCTAGGCCCTGCAGATTAGAAAGTCTGCAAGATAGTATGCGTTTTGTAGCTGATGGTTGTGGGAGGTTCGGATATTTTTCTGCTCACGCAGCAAGTTCGATGGGCGTGGCGGTATTCTTAGGATTGTTATTAAGACCGTTTCATAAATATGCGCCTTTTTTATTGTTGTTTTGGGCAGTATTGCTCGGATACAGCCGTATTTATCTTGGGGTACATTATCCGTTGGATGTAGTGACAGGAATGTTTTTCGGAGGATTGATTGGACTTGGAATTTACAGATTACAAATATGGGCTCAAGTGAGATTTAACGCCGCTTAACCAAATATAAATCTCTAAATAGCCTCAACTTATGTGAACGATCTTCTTTGCCCTTGGCGTTCATGTCGTATCTCGTAATTTTTTCAATTGAAAAATTACTGAAAGTTTTTTGAAACCGCGCTGTTTCTTCTTCACTAACTAATACTCCAAACTTTTCTTCCGAAGGAATTTTAAACTCACCCTCTTGTTGCAAAACCTCTATTGTGTCGCCATATGCCCAAATCAATTCTGGAGTGAAATACGTAAATTCATATACAATTACATCTTCTTCTTTTTGCCAATCGGGTAAAAGCGCAAGCGATTTGTATTCAGAGTTTATTGTAATGGCACTTACCATAGGAAGTCCAAAACAGAGTATTGCAGCTATAAAAGCGACTGTTAAATAGAATACAGGACGAATTTTTCTTCGGAAAAGATTTCGGTACATTAAAATTCCAATACTAAATAGTATCAAAGCTAGAATCACGAACCACACCCATTTTCCTGCAAGACCTTCTTTCAGAAAAATATATCCCGCAACAGGAAATATAAGACCGATTGTGGCAATCAAGCCAAAATTAAAATAGACAGGAATAGTTTCTCGTTTGTCCTTTAATTCGGAAAATTTTAAAAATAAATATTCAATATAAAATCCCGTGTTTAACGCCATAGGTATCAATACTGGAAGTAGGTAACGCGATTTTTTTTCAGGAATAATAGATAGGAGTACTACCGATAAAATGGTCCATAAGAAAGTAAACAAATACGCTTTTTTGTCACTAACTCTGTTTTTTAGATACGGGTACAATAACCCTATAAATGCTGGAATTGTCCATACACCACTTTGGGTAAAGAAACTCCAATAATAGTAAAATGGTCTAACGTTATATCCAGTCCAATTGGAGGTTTCCTTTTTCGTGATTTCGGCAACCGCTGCAGGGTCAAAATTATAAGTATACCAATGCCACCATCCAGAAATAAGGACTGCAATTACTAGAAACATAATCAATGGTAGTATTCGAACTTTAAAATCTTTGTATTTATATACAATTCCGAAGGCAATAAGAAAAGGCAATAGTAGTGCATAAAATGAAACGGGCCCTTTACTCATAAATGAAAACCCGAAAAATAGTGCGGCTATTAAAGCATATAGATATTTTTTTGTATTGCTTGTAAAGAACAAATACAAATAGTAAATACACACCATCATAAACCCGTGCGTATAGATATCCCAATTACCATCCCTTCCCGCAGCCACGACATAAAACGAGCTCGCAAGCACTAACGCACTTATAAAGGCGTAGGTTCGATTCTGAGTGAATTTTATAGAAAACTTAAAACTAAATAACACCAAAACTATAGCCAAAATTGCTGCTGGTAATCGAAGCGCTGCAAGACTTTTTAAATTAAATATAGCGGCAGAAATTGCTGTTAACCAAGTTGGTAATGGCGGTTTTTGGTACCTCGCCTCTCCATTTAAAGTAGTGAGAAGCCAATTCCCATCATTCAACATTTCTCGTGCAGTTGTAAAATTTCGAGCTTCCATAATATTAACTGGAAGTGAATCAAGATTCACTAAGAAAATCGCGAAGCAAGCAAGGATTAAGAGTAAAAAATGGTTGTTTTTAAGCTGCATTTACCTGTTTTTTCCAAATGAATATATTCCGAATATAAATAATTAATCCTGCAATATGCCCAATAAACAACACTGGATCTTGTCTAAAAATTGCATAGGTGAGAATTAAGGACGCACCTGCTACGCTTAGTCTCCAGAAGCCAACGGGAAGTTGTGATGTTTTTGTTTTTTCCGAATAAATCCACTGATAAATAAATCGAAATGTAAAAAGCAATTGCGATACAATTCCTAAAACAAACAACCAAGCTGGAATTTTTTCATTGTGGAATAGCTGCTCCAGATCATATTCTCCATTATTATAGGCATATATCACAATGAGCAACGGGAATATAAGTAAAAACCATTGCACCGGCTTTGGAGATTTTTGCCATTCTCCTTGTAGTTGTAAGTTCCGTATGTAAATATAGTAGGTGAGGGATTGCCCGAGCATAATCGCAAAATCATCTCGCAAATAACCATAAACGAAAAGTAAAAAGGAGGCCAATAAACTAAGCTTCCAAAATAGAGAAGGAGTAATGACTCGCTTACTTTTTTCGGAAAGAATCCACTGTACAATCAACCTTCCCGAAAAGAGAATTTGTGCCAAAAAGCCAATTCCATAAATAAGCCAATTGCTCATCCTTTGTTTTTAATCTCGTAGTTGATATATTTTTTCTTCATCCAAAGGTAGGCAAAGCAGTCCATCAAAGGACCTATTAGTCTATTCCAAAGTCCGAATTTTGCCGTTCCTGCAATTCGCGGAAAATGTTGCACAGTAACTTGAAGCACCTTTCCATTTTGAAGCAGAATCATTGCAGGTAGAAATCTATGAAGTCCTTTAAACATTGGTATGCGCTTGGCATAGTCTGTTTTTATCACCTTTAACGGACAACCTGTATCATCCATACCATCGTGTGTAAACGCACGCCGAATACCATTTGCAATTTTTGATGACATATTTTTTACAAAGGAATCTTTTCTATTAGATCGTACGCCAGTTACCAAATCATATTCACCAATATGCTCCAATAATAAATTAAAATCATCGGGTGCTGTTTGTAAATCTGAATCAATATACCCCACCAATTCACTTTCCACAGTATCAAATCCAGCCTTGATTGCTGCGCTTAATCCTCTATTTTCAGTAAAGTTTATAAAGTGAAATGCTTCATTCCGATTGCAGATTGCTTCAATTAATTCTTGACTTTTATCTTTCGAACCATCATTCACAAAAAGGATCGAGGTCTTTTTAGTAGCGATTTTAGTGTAAGCAAGCATTTCTTTTTCAACCCGTTCCAGATTGTCTTCTTCGTTATACACCGGAACTATTATAGTAAACTCGTACATAGATAATGCAATAAAAGATTTCAGCAAAAGTAATTTTTTTTAGGCTAAGAGATAAACGGTTTGGATGTTTAAATGATTCGGCGAGGTTTTGCTGGATTAACTTAATTAAAAATAGGTTTGTTAAAATTGAATTTCCTTACTTTTGAATACTTAAAACAATAAGTAGAATGAGAATAGTAGTCACTGGCGCGGCTGGATTTATTGGTTCACATACTTCGGAAAGGCTTGCAAGCTTGGGTCATGAGGTAATTGGGATTGATAATTTTTCCGATTATTACGATGTTTCTTTGAAACAATTAAATACCGAAGCACTTGGAAAAAAAGGAATAGAAGTACACAAAATAGATTTACGTACCGATGACTTAAGCACGATTATTTCCGAAGAAGTTGACTATATATTTCACTTTGCTGCGCAGCCCGGTATTTCGGCATCGAGCAGTTTTCAAGACTATACCACCAATAATTTTCTAGGAACACAGCGTTTGCTAGATACTATAGAAAATTTGTCTTCCACACCATTCTTTGTGAATATTGCAACCTCTTCTATTTACGGACTAGAAGCGACTTTAACCGAAGACCAAGCACCTTTGCCGGCATCTTGGTACGGAGTTACTAAGCTAGCTGCAGAGCAGTTGGTTTTAGCCTATGCAAGACGCGGAATGCTTCAAAGCTGTTCGCTAAGGTTGTATTCGGTCTATGGCCCCAGAGAGCGTCCAGACAAGTTATATACCCGATTAATTGATTGTGGTTTAAATGATAAGCAGTTTCCTTTATATGAAGGTAGTGCGAATCACCTTCGAAGTTTTACCTATGTGCAGGATATTGTGGACGGAATTGTAAGTGTGATTGGAAAAGAGGCGATTTGCAATGGACAGGTGTTCAATTTGGGAACAGAAGAGGAAAATACCACCGCGACAGGAATTGCAATAGTAGAAGATATTCTTCAGAAGAAAATTCAAATAGAAAAAAAACCAGCGCGTCCCGGGGATCAATCTCGTACCAAAGCCAATATTGATAAGGCTAGAAAACTTCTTGGTTATAATCCGAAAACAGGACTAAAGGAAGGACTTGAAGCGCAAGTACAATGGTTTAAGAATTCTTTTTAGCAGTTTGTTTTTGGAGATTAAAATTTCACAAAAAATAGGATTGGTTTTAAATAAGGGTAATTTAATTTTTGCTAGTTGATGATCAATACGAAAAATGATTCGTCAATATTTCGTATAAAATTGTATTTTGCCAAGAACTAACAAAACCACGATTCTGAATATGTTCAACCAAAGTATTTTTCCCATCAGGTACAAACTACTCTGGTTCTTTATTTCCTTATTTTTAGTCTTATCCACTATTGTTAGATTGTCCCTTTTAGTTTGGAGCTTTGGTGAAGTTGATACCTCTTTATTTAAAATAGGAAATACCTTGTTAATTGGGTTTTTCTTTGACCTTGGAACCGTTTCCTTCTTTGCGATTCCCTATATATTGTATTTATTGTTAGTGCCAGTAAAACTCTATGGTTCCATTATAGACCGCCTCATTACATATTTTGCGTATGGCCTAGGATTGATTATATTTTTGTTTTCTTTTTTTGCCGAATTTACCTTCTGGGAAGAGTTCCAAAGACGATTCAATTTTATAGCCGTGGACTATTTAATTTATACCTACGAAGTTGTAGCGAACATAAATGAGTCTTATCCTATTCCGTTATTGGTAGGGGCTATTATTCTGGTACTTGTTGTATTACTATATATAACTCGTAAACGAGGCGTGTTTGAGAAAACCTTTAACAGTGAGACTCCTTTTAAGCAGAAATTTTTGCCCTCTATTATTCTCTTTAGTATTACCCTTATTTTTACATTCTTTATTAAGAATAAGGATGCTGAGTTTTCAGAAAATAGATATAATAATGAGCTAGCCAAAGCAGGTATTTATTCTTTTTTTGCGGCTTTTCAAAACAACGAACTTTCATTTACCGAGTTCTATAAAACAATCGAAGTCAACGAAGCATTTAATGCGGTGAAGTTAAGTTTTGCTGCTGAAGTAAATTTGTTAGATTCGAATAATGATACTTCTATTTATAGAAAAGTGGTTTCAAATGATTCCCTCCCCGAACAAACACCCAATGTAATTTTTATTTGTATTGAAAGTTTAAGTGCGAACTTTTTAGGTGCATTTGGAGGAGAACTTAATATCACACCAACCTTGGATTCACTTGCAGATAAAAGCATATTTTTCACAAACCTTTTTGCAACAGGAACTAGAACAGTACGTGGGATGGAAGCGATAACATTATCCATTCCACCAACTCCAGGACGATCAATTGTAAAACGTGAGAATAATCATTCACTTTTTACAATAGGACAGGTGTTTAAGGAAAAAGGATATACACGTAATTTCTTTTATGGTGGTGATGGATATTTTGACAATATGAATACTTTTTTCGGCGGAAATGGCTTCGATATAGTCGATAGAGGAAGAGGTTTTTTATTAGACGCGAATGTTCATACAAATCGATCTAATATTGAAGACGAAGAAGTCACTTTTGAAAATGCTTGGGGTGTAGCAGATGTGGATATTTATAATAAAGTTTTAAAAGAAGCCGATATTGCCCATCAATCTGGCAAACCTTTTTTCGATTTCGTTATGACGACCTCCAATCATAGGCCGTATACCTACCCTGAAGGCAAAATTGATATTCCTTCTGGATCTGGGCGCGAAGGGGCAATAAAGTATACCGATTTTGCAATTGGGGAGTTTTTAAAAGAAGCTAAGACTAAACCTTGGTTTGAAAATACCGTATTTGTAATAATGTCAGATCATTGTGCGTCGAGTGCTGGTAGACAAGAATTGGATGTTCAGAACTATCATATTCCAGCTTTGATTTATAATGTAACTTCGGCTCCTTCAGAAAAAATATCAAAAATGGCATCGCAGATTGATATGTTTCCAACACTTTTTGAACTGCTAAATTGGGAATATGAAACTAATTTATTCGGCAGGAATATTCTCAATATGAAACCAGAAGATGAACGCGCTTTTATAGGAAATTATAGAAAGTTAGGGTTGTTAAAAGGAGATAAATTAATGGTGCTTGGGGATCAGAAAAAATCGAATTTTTATCGTTGGGAAAGAAGTTCAAATGAATTATTTCATTTGCCAATAGAGGATAATTTCTTAAAGGAAACGATATCGTATTACCAAGTTGCGGACTATCTGTATTCGAACGGAGGATTAAAATTAAAATCCTTGGATCGTGAAAACTAAAATTCACTTTATAGTAAATCCTGTGGCGGGATCTGGCGATAATGAACTCTCTATGTCGTATTTGAACACGTTTTTTGAGGGTGATTTTTATGAGATAACCGTCAAAGAATCTTTGTATCCAAAACACAGTATTGAGCTTTGTAAGGAATCTATCTCAGAAAAAGCCAATATTATTGTGGCCTGTGGTGGAGACGGTACAATCAATGAAATAGCATCTAGTCTTGTGCATTCCAATGTGATTTTAGGTATAATTCCAATGGGATCTGGTAATGGCTTGGCTTCTAACCTAAAAATCCCTGTTAATGTTAAAAAAGCATTGCAAATTATTAGGAACTATAATGTGATTGAGATTGATGCTGGAACCATTAATGAGGAGCTTTTTTTTAGTAATACAGGATGTGGATTTGATGCCCATGTTATTGCAGATTTCGAAAAAAATTCTAAGCGAAAACTATGGAGTTATATTAGATCTGTATTAAGATCATTTCGCACATATAATTATCCAAATACATTCGAATTACAGTATTCGAACGAGAAGAAATCCTTAAATCCCTTTCTAATTTTTATCTCTAATTCCAATGAAATGGGCTATAATATGAGCTTAACACCGACAGCTTCATTACAGGACGGACTTTTGGATGTAATACTCGTTCCGAAGCTATCATTGCTAAAAATGATATCTTTCACCTTTTTATTCTTTATTAAAAAACATTATTGGTTAGAAGAGGTGGAGTTGATAAAAGTTGATTCTATTGCTCTTTTTAGACAAAGTGGCAATGTTATAAAAGTTCAAAAGGATGGGGAAAGTATGGAACTAAACAGTGATATCATCAAGGTGAAGTTACTCGCAAAAGCATTAAAAGTTTGTGTTAATTAATAATTGATCGACAAAATCATATTTATGAAATATTTAGCCATTATCATATGTATTTTTAGTTCAAGTTTAGTAATTGCTCAGGAAGGTCTTACTGGGCACGATAAATACGAAAAAACAATTCAAGATATTGGGGATTTTACACAATTTGCACCCACTTTAATGTCTGTTGTATTAATTACCGCCAACAAAGATAAAAAGGGGTTGTGGCAGTTTGCAAAATCCTTTGGAGCTACAATTGGGCTCACTTATATTTTAAAGTACGCCATAAATAAACCACGCCCTGAGGGAGCAACTGATGGACACGCATTTCCGTCAGGACACACAGCAGCCGCATTTTCAGGGGCTTCATTTGTACAACGAAGATATGGCTGGGCCTATGGAATACCAGCATACGCTCTTGCGGGGTTTACTGCATATACTAGGCTAGAAGGTTACAATGATCGTCACGATGGATGGGACGTACTTGGGGGAATAGTTGTTGGCGTAGGAAACACATATATTTTTACAACACCATATCAAAGAGATCACTATGAATTGAGTTTTTCTGGGGGAGAAAATACGTATCTTTTGGGATTTAAATACAAGATTTAATTAATGCAATATTTTAAGAAGTCTAGTTTCGGTTATTTATTATTCTTTATTTGTGTTTTGTTCGTGATCGATGGATTTGCTCAAACGAAGGATTCAATATCCAGTGAATATCAATATTTTCAAATAAATGAGGAACTTTCATATGGCTATACGAAGCCTAAGTTTTTCGATATGATAACATATGTTCCTAGGGATCTAGTCGATTTTGGAAGTTTTTTAATTCAGAAAGAAAATACCATTTGGGTTGCTGGAGCGGTTGGAGCTACTGTAGCATTGTTACCATTTGATCAAAAGTTATTAGACAATGCTCATGAGATTGCAGAGCCCATTGGTTTGTCCGAAGATGTACGATATATTAGAGTGTTTGGCGTTGAAATGGTTCCACAAGATATCAATGGTGCAATTTACTATTTGGGCTACGGAATGACTCCATTATTAATAAGCGCTGGTTTTTATGCCAGCGGACTTATTTCCAATGATTATAGGGCCTTAAATACGGCAAGTGAATTGGTTGAGGTGTTAATTTCATCTGGAATAACAACCCAAGTTATAAAGCGAGTAACTGGTAGACAAAGTCCAAGTGCGGCAATTGCGTCTGGTAATGATGGAGGCCATTGGACCCCGTTCCCAAGTTTTAAAGCATATCAAACAAATACACCAGAATATGACGCCATGCCTTCTGGACATCTAACCACTTTTATGGCAACGATTACGGTATTAGCGACTAATTATCCCGAATATAAGTGGATCAAACCAGTTGGTTATACCTTAATGGGAGCGCTAGCTTTTGAAATGATGGGCTCTAGAGTTCATTGGGCTTCAGACTATCCTTTTGCAATTTTAATGGGGTATGCTATTGGTAGGCAAGCAGCGAACAGACGAATTAAAAAGAAGACTAACAACCCAATGTCTGAAAGAAAAACCAAGTATCAATTTAATTATAGCCTATCACGATTTGACAACACCAATATTGCGGGTGTGACAATAACTTTCTAGCTATTTTTTTCTAACTGAAGGAGATAATTTGCAGCTTCAAAAGGGGTAGTTTTATTATCCTCAAGCAATCCTAGTTGTTTTTTGAGTTCTTTTTGTACCAAAGGATTTTCGTAAAAATCAGATTTTAACCGAGCTTCTATAGTTTGTAGCAACCAAAATTTATTCTGTTCTTTTCTTTTTTTCTGAAAATATTCGTTTTCCGAAGTTTCAGAAATATAAGTTGAAATAAGTTCCCATATTTCTATAATGCCTTCATTTTGTATGGCACTTGCAGTTACTGCTTTAGGAGACCATCGACTATCTTTCATTGGGTAGAGATGCAACGCTCTGTTAAATTCTGTTTTGGCAAGTTTCGCAGTTTTCAGGTTTTCTCCATCTGCCTTATTAATCACAATAGCATCGGCCATTTCCATGATGCCACGTTTAATTCCTTGCAGCTCATCTCCTGCACCTGCAAGTTTCAGTAATAAAAAGAAATCGGTCATGGAATGGACGGCTGTTTCACTTTGCCCAACACCAACCGTTTCTATTATAATAGTATCATAGCCTGCAGCTTCACAAAGAATGATGGTTTCACGGGTTTTTCTAGCTACACCACCCAAAGAATCTCCACTTGCTGAAGGCCTAATAAAGGCGTTAGCTTCCTTTACCAGATCATCCATACGCGTTTTATCTCCTAGTATACTTCCCTTACTTAGCGAGCTACTTGGATCAACCGCCAAAACCGCTACTTTTCTATTTTCTGAAATAAGCAGTTTCCCAAATTGTTCAATAAAGGTGCTTTTTCCAACGCCTGGCACACCGGTAATTCCAATTCTAATCGAGTTATTAGCATAAGGTAAACAGGCATCAATTATTTTTTTCGCCTGTTGTCGATGCTTTGGGGCTGTACTTTCAATAATTGTAATGGCACGACTTAGCGCCGTTTTGTCCTTGTTAAGTAACTGTTTTATAAGGTTTTCTGCCGAAGGTGTATTCTTGCGATTTGATTTAACAATGTCAGCAGATTTTTTACTCACCGAATCAGGTTGTAAAATGCCTTTTTTTTCTTCCAAAGAACTCATATGTTTATTAGTTGCTGCCACGTAGTGAATTTATGACATTTTTATGAATATAGTTTTGAAAAAGCCAGTTTTCGGTGGTATATTGAGGAAACAATAATTTGAAAAATCCAAACTTATGAAAACATTATATGAAGCAACTTCTACTGCAGTAGGAGGAAGAGATGGTCACGTTTCAACCGAAGATGGAAAAATCGATTCAAAATTATCCGTTCCAAAATCAATGGGCGGAGATGGTGGCGATGGAATAAATCCGGAGCAATTGTTTGGATGTGCATATGCAGCTTGTTTTGGAGGAGCCATCAAATTATTGGCGGGTAAGAAGAGAATAAACATTACAGACGAATTTAGTGTGGAGGCAACAATTGGTTTTTGTGAGGATGAAGATGGCGCTTTCCTGGAGGCTACATTGGATTGCTATATACCTGGGGTAGATGTAGAAACTGGTGAAAACCTTATCAATATGGCTCACGATATTTGTCCGTTTTCTAAGGCAACTAGAGATAATATCACGGTGACGTTAAATCTTCTGCTGGACGAATAATAATAAATAGAAATAAAAAAAGCCTTCATTAAGTGGAGGCTTTTTTTATTTCTATTGTACTCGAATGGGTAAGGGGACGACTACATTGTCCCAAGCAAAAATCATTACGGTTGTAATAGACGATGGTTCATTAAGTGTAATCGAAAATTCCTCTACGATATTTAAAGAATTCGAGACATTAGCTTCTACGGACAAGACATCATATTCTGGATTTCGTGCTGCTGTCTGATCTGTAAGCTTTACACCCCAGCCGTACATTTTACTATTAAAAATGATTTTCCAGCTATCCTCATTAGGGATTGTCCAAATGGTGTATTTCCCAGCTTTAAGGGGTTGTCCTGATATCATTAAATCCTTGTTGGTGGTGAAGGTAGTTGCTTCGTTAGCACCGGTCCTCCATACTTCCCCATAGGGTACCAAGCCTCCAAATATTTCTCTATCCTTTTTTGATGGACTGCAATAAAAAACATCAATTTTTAGATCGCCTTTGGCATAGGTTACTTGCTGTTCTGGGCTTATCTTTTTTGTTTGTTTCTTTAAAATAGGCCATAAGATAAAGTTAAAAGCAAGTAGCAACAAGCCTATAATTCCAACGGTCCACAAAAGAATTTTTTTAAGTTTCTTCATGAGATTTATGTTATTGAATTTAAAGATAGTAAATTTAAATACCCTTTTTTGCAACAATCAATTTATTGTGTCGTCTTTTAACCGAACAGCAACCAAAAAAACCATCAAAAGTGTCTAACCAACTACTTGTTAAACAGTGTAGGGATAATAATCCTAAAGCGCAAATGCAGCTTTATAAGCAGTATTGCGACGGGATGTTTATCGTAGCAAACAGGTATTTAAAAGATGCGGCTGCGGCAGAAGATGCAATGCAGGAAGCGTTTATTAAAGCGTTTCGAAAATTGAACCAGTTTAAAGGGGACGTCACCTTTGGAGCTTGGTTAAAGAGGATTGTTGTAAATACCTGTCTCGATACCATCAAAGCGCGAAAAATTGATGCAGAGCCTATTAACGAAGAAGTGATTCATATTGCAGATGATGAAAACGACTGGATGGTTTCGGAAGAAACTACGGTTGAAGAAATTACTTCGGCGATAGATGAACTTCCAGAAAATTATAAGGTTGTGGTTCAATTATTTTTACTTGAAGGCTACGACCATCAGGAGATATCTGAAGTATTGGGTATTTCTGAAAGCGCTTCAAGAACGAATTTGCATCGAGGTAAACAACAGTTAAAAGAAACTTTAAAACACTTGCGATATGGCACAGGATATTAGAAAAATGCTAAAAGAGCACCGAGCAGGAGGACCTAAACTATCTGAAGGACACGAGGCTCGTTTTGAGGACAAATTGAAAACCCTAGAGATTAAAAGGAGTAATCCTTCGTTCTTTTGGTTGAAAATTGCAGCGGTAGGAATCCTACTACTAAGTTTAGGATATTTTGGGATGCAACAACTTGCTAAGAACGAGACTCCAGAAATGCAGGTTGCTGATACCAATGATGTTAAAGAAACACCGCAGTTTACACTAGGAGATATTTCGCCAGATCTTAAGAAGGTAGAGGATTTTTACCTTACTGGAATTAATGTTCAACTGGCATCGCTTCAAATCACAGAAGAGAATAAAGATTTGATGGATGGTTATATGTCGCGTATGGATGAGTTGAATAAAGAGTATGCTTCATTAAATAATGAAATGAATAATGTAGGACCGTCTGAGGCGACTGTGACCGCTTTGATAGATAATTTGAAATTACGTTTGGAATTGCTGTTCAAACTTAAAAACAAATTAAAAGAACTTAAAAACATAGAAAATGAAGAGTTTACTAGTATACAGTCATAAGGTTAGTACAGTAGTATTGCTGTTACTAACAGCTATTGTAGCTGCTCAAAGTAGTTATAAGGAAAGCTTCAATGTTGGGGATGATGCCGTGGTTTCAATAAATGTTTCGTACGCCGATGTGGTTTTTGAAACCTGGAACAAAGATGTGGTTCAAGTGGAAGCATTTATTGAAGGAAAAGATCTTTCAGAAAAAGATAAAAAAGAGATCTTCAAAAATTGGAATTTAGATGTACTTGGCAATAGTAGAAAGGTTGTTATAAGCTCAAACTCGGGTAACAACTGGGAAAGTTTTGAGTCCTTGAACAATCTTGAAAGCCTAAAATCTTTAGAATCGTTATCGGGTTTGGAAGCCCTTAAAAGTTTGGAAAGTTTAGGCGATATTAATTGGAATGTCGTGGTGCCAGATGTTCCAGATTTTGAAAAATTTCCAAATTGGCCTTTTAGCGATCGTCGTCCGAGTATAAGAAGTAATGATGGGTCAATCAATTATAATTTTGATCATAACATATCGATTTCTTTTGATACAGACGATTATGAAAAGGATAAGCAGGGCTATGTTAACAAACTAAATAAAAAGTACGGGACGAAAGTAACTGTTAGAGAAACAGATGCTTGGTTGGATGACCTTGAGGAATGGGCCGATGGTTTTGAAGAGGTGATGGAAGATTGGGGAGAGAAATTTGGAAGAGAGTTTGAACTGAAGTTAGGTCCTGAATTTGAAAGAAAAATGGAAGCCTGGGGTAAGCAATTTGAAAAGTCAATGGAAGCTTGGGGTGAAGATTTTGGAAAAGAAATGGAAAAATGGGGTGAGAGCTTTGGAAAGGATGTGGAAAAATGGGCTGAACAATTTGATGATAGTGATGGGGATTATTCAAAAACGGTGACTACAGATGAGCATGGAAATAAGTCGGTTTCTATTAAAAGTTCAAAAAGTAGCAATAAGAAGCATTCTAAAGCTAAAAAGAAGATTATCATTAAAATGCCTAAGGGGACAAAAACAGATATTAATGTGCGACACGGTGAAGTAAAAATGGCCGATGTTTACAATATTAATGCAAAACTTGATTATACAACATTTGAAGCTAATAGTATTGATGGGGGTAAATCCCTCATCAATGCTTCTTATGGCCCGGTGTCGATTAATACCTGGAAAGATGGAGTTTTAAAGGTAAACTATGTAGAAGACTGTAAGTTAAACAAAGTTGAAAAGATTAATTTACAGGCAAATTCTAGTGACGTAAGTATTAACACAGTGGTAAATAATGCGTTGTTGTCGGGTTCTTTTGGAAACCTATATATCTATAATGTTGCAAATGGTTTTGAAAGCATAGATATTGTATTAGACAATACAGATGCTACTATAAAAATACCAGATTCGGCCTTTACATTTTATTTTAACGGAAAGAAATCTACCTTGAAATATCCCCGATCATTAAAATTAGATCATACAACAAACAATAAGAATGTGATTGTAAGAGGATTTAATAAAGTAAAAAATTCGGAAAGTATGTTCACCATCAATGCCAACTATAGCAATGTGTCTTTGCATTAAATAAAAAATCATTTTGATCCAGTTTCTACACCTTCACAAAATGATTCCTTTCACAAACTAAAGCTTTCTTTAAGCGTCTTCGTTTAGTTTCTTTGTAAAATAATACCCAGAAAACAATCCTACTCCTGCCATTAAAAATATGGTCCCTGGATACGCAACATCTTCATCTACGTTTAAGTTCTGACTTAAAATAGCTGCGATAAATATTCCTATTCCAATACCCATAGAAAGCAGTGCTAAATTGATAATAATTACTTTCCACATGGGGGTTACTTTTCTGTCCTTCCCATAGAATATTGAAGCATCAGCACCTTTTTCAATAAGTGCAAGGCGTTCTTTATTTCTAGCTGAAATAAATAAATAAAAGATACCGAAGATAACTCCGAAGATAACTGGGATAATAATTAATTCTGAATGCATATTGTTTGATTTAAGATTGATTACTAATTTGTTTGCTTCTTTGACGAGCCATTTTTAATTCTGGTTACAACTTTTTAGTATTATTTTTAATTCATTATTGTGTAACCAATTAAACCCATCCTGCGTCTTACTAAGAAATGAACGCTACCACCGACCAAGAATTAATAAATCAGACCTTAAAGGGAGATACCCGCTCCTTTGGAGTGTTGGTGGAACGGTATCAGGATTTTGTGTTCACCATAGTGTATAGGATGGTAAAAGTGCGAGAAGAAGCAGAAGAAGTATCTCAGGACACGTTTATTAAGGCATTTGAGTCACTTGCAAGCTATAGAGGAGAAGCAAAATTTTCCAGTTGGTTATATAGTATTGCGTACCGAAAGGCTTTGGATTCGATTAGGAAAAATAAAAAAAATAAGACTTCGGAAATTATTGACGACATTACCGAAGGAGAAATTGATTCTATTGATAATGCGCTTCATTTTTTAGAAGTTAAAGAGCGTAAAAAAACAATACAGGAATGTATATTAAAACTTTCGGAAGAAGAAGCGGCCATAATAACGCTTTATTATTTTGATGACCAATCGGTACGAGAAATAGCTGTTATTACTAAGCTTTCCGAAGATAACGTTAAAATAAAATTATACCGTAGTAGAAAAAAATTATTCAGTTTACTGAAGCATTTTGTACTGCCAGAAATAACAAATACAAATGGAAGAGCAATTTAAGCATTTCGATAAAAAAATTCAGAAACTAATTAAAGAAGCAGGGACATATAAACCGTCTGCTAATTTTTTGAGTAATGTGATGTCCACTGTTGAAAGCAAAGCTACTAGGCAGGTGTATAAACCTCTTATTTCAAGAACTTCTTGGTTTTTGATTGGTGGTTTGTTGGCAGCATGGATGGTAGTATTTTATTTATACCCTTCTTCCTATTCTTCAATTTTCAAAGATTTTAATTTAACCGAAAAGTTAACCGTTGAGAATCCATTTACTGAGGTGAAATTTTCAAAAACGTTAATGTATGGATTGGGATTCCTGGGATTATTTTTGGTACAGATTCCTTTTCTGAAACGCTATATGGAAAAATGGATGATTGATTAATTTGTTTTTCTTCTCATAAAAATAGCGACTATCGCAGAAATTAGGGTACCTCCAATTAACGAACTCAATGCGGCTTGCATCATGTAGTTATTAATATTGTAATAATCATTTACTGCATTAACGGTCATTAGATTATTAGTAACGGAATAGTCTTTTACTTTCACAAAAAATTCTGGTGTGATATAATTGTGAGTAATATACTGCGCAAGTGGTGAAAGTGCTGCGGCAAAAATGCTCACTATTAATCCACTTAAAAAAGCCTGTCTCCAAGTAATTGTTTTGTTGTAATAACGCCTTCTTTTTTCCCGAAGTGCCAATACATACATCAAGATAATAAAAGGTAAAAAGAGTAGCGTAAGCCAATCGTGATTAGCTATTTGCTCATCATGCCAACCTAACGTTTTTTCAAGAAGCATCCAAGCTAATGTAGCGATGGTGAAGATGATTGCCCATTTAAACTCAATTTGTAAGTTTTTCATTGGAGTAACAATTTGTTTGCTACCCGAAGATACTAAAAATAGAACACGACATTAATATCATATAATAAAAAAACCCCTTGGGCTTTAGCTCAAGGGGTTCGATTTAAAAATCAATTATAATCTAATCAATCAACTAAAATTACTCTTTAATTACTCTAAAAGTTTCGGTTTTATCGTTTGATTCAGTTTGTACAAAGTAAACCCCACTAGATAGTGCCGACAAGTCAATTTCTCCACTAGTGTCGCCAATAGTTGTAGTGAATAAGGATACACCTGTCATTGAATATACCGTTGCACTTTCAATGGTTGTTTCTGAAGATATGTTTAAAATATCTTGAACAGGATTAGGATAAATCGTTGTTTGAGATTGACCAAAAGAAGAAACACCTAGAATGGTTTCACAAGTCAATTCCAATTGAAAATTACCTGCAAATGTGTCACTATACCCTTCAATCATTATAATATATGTGCTGGTCCCGTCAGATTCAAAAACCAATTCAGGTTGGTTTACACAAGAGCTATCATTAAATGCAATTTGAGTGCTTAATGTACAATCTGTATAAACTCTCGTTGTAGTTGGGAAATTTGTAAATGGATCACAAGCATTAAGCGTTATGAATTCAGGATTTCCACTACCTGTATAGCTATAAAATACATCGTTAGAATTATTTCCACCACTATTCGATCCAAACACAGTATTATTGGTTACCACATCACCACATTGAAGAACAGTAGCGTCCTCACAATCATCATTTACAGGAACAGTTGGTAATTGTAATCTGAAAGTAAATAAATCTCCCCAAGGTCCTAAAGTTGAGTCAAATCCCCATCCTGAAATAAATTCACCATTTGGAGAAATCGAATTGGGAGCATAAATTTCACCTGCTCCTATGTCGTGCCCAAGTACATCTGTAATAAAAGTATGGAAGTTTTGCAATCCACCGTTTGGCGTCCAAACAAAAGGTACATTTGGATCCCATGGTCCTATTTGAAAGTAACCAATAACAAGCGTACCATCATGATTCATTCCCGTTACACTTCCTTGTGCTCCTGGTGAAAGTGTACCTAGTGATAAGTAACCATTTGCTTCAGTCCATATCCAAGGTTCATAATCGTTCGCAAAATCTCCTCGACCACCAATTACAGTTCCATCTGCAGATATTGCACTACATTCACCTAATTGGTTTAATTCATCTGTAGGATCTCCATTAGGGTCAATAAGTAAATATTCATTTGGAAGAAAATTGCCATTTGCATCTTTTCTCCATACTGCCGATTTCCAAGGTCCGTTAAAGTCCTGCCATCCTACAATAATACTTCCGTCATGACTTACAGCCTCAGCTCTAGTACTTTTATTAGTATTAGGATACAATGTGCCTAAATCAATAATTCCTGCTGCATCTGTCCAAGCAATCGCATGTGCTCCTAATCCAGAAGTACCTTGAGCTGGCTCTGCCCAAGAATTTCCAATTACCATCGTTCCGTCACCCGAAATATTATAACCACCACTTAATGAGGTGTCTACAGGAAAACCAAGACTTCCAAGAGTTGTCCACGTTTCGGTTGTAGTGTCATATCTAGACATAATAGCATAGTTATTGGTCTCTGGTGACTTACGAAATAAAACACCTTGTGAACCAATTATAAAACCTGTACCATTAGGAGTGAATAATACTTCATACAAAGCTTCATTAAGAGTTGAGGTTGATAAATTGTCGATTGGCCATGTATCACCGCCATCTTCTGATGCAAAAATTAGCTCAGGAGTACCGACTAAGGTAACATTATCTTGATCTAACCAAGCTACATCGCGCCATAAGGCACCTTGTATCACTTCAGTTCCAACCCAAGTTACTCCTCCATCTGTTGTTTTATATACATAATCTTCTCCAGTAGCGATTCCTATCATAGAATTATAAAATTCAATCCCTAGAAGCAATCCACCTCCAGAAAAAACTGATGTCCAAGTCAAACCATTATCTGTTGACTTTTGTATATCACCTCCATTTGTTACAAGAAAGTAGGTGTCTCCATTTACGTAAGTTAGTTTATAAGGTACACCTACCAACCCAGAACCTGTGGTCCAAGTGTCACCGCCATCAGAGGTAATATAAACTGCTACACCAGTATTTGTTTGAGCAGTAACTACACCATTGTACGCATCCTTAAAAACGATGCTGGTATAAATATAAACATCTGTACCAGGTGATTGTTGCGTCCAATTATAACCGCCATCTGTGGTTTTAGCAAAATATTGATTCCATCCACCTACAAAACCTGTGTATAAATCGGGGAAACTAATAGCTTCAATTCCTTGACCCACACCTGCCCATAATTGGCTCCAAGTATCTCCTCCATCATAAGTTGTAATTACAATCCCATCGCCATTAGATGTTAAGGACTCTCCAGCTGCAAACCCAACAGAATTTTGACCTTCTGGGAAATCAATTCCTCTAAATATATAATTAAAACCGGTATTTAATTTTTCCCATTCGGTAGGTGTTGTAATGCTAATATTTGAAGAACCAGAAAGCATCGTACCGTCTTCAGAAAAGATTGCTTTACCACCAATCCCATTTCCGGGAGCTAAGCCTCCAATTTGTTCAAAGGAGTTTGTGTCTGGGTTCCAAAGAGAATAGGGACCTGCCTGTGCTTCGTATCCTGAAACTAAACCTTGATTTGAAACTCCAGTAGTCTCAAAAAAAGCATCCTTCACAACATACTGCGCAATTGAATTACCCATTGCCAAAAGACAAGCAAATAGGGTAAGTGTAATAGTTTTTTTCATCATTTTGATTTTAATTAAGTTTAATGATTTCCGAAGTTGAAAATTTGGCTGTCCTTTAAACCAATTTTTTTTCTGATTTGTTTGCCCAACTTTTAACTCAGGTGTTTTTAAATGTTGGTGCAATGTAGAAAAGACTATACATAATATATAGTGAATGCCTTTGTGATTTCACGAATTTTGAAAGCTATAAATGAATTTAATTATTTGAATATCAATTGATTATATTCAAAAGTGTAATTTTTATTGAAGAGGTCTAATTCTTGAATCCAGCGAGGTTTTTAAGAGCGTTTTTGTATTTTTTACGACTTTTGTTGACGCTGGTTAATAGTATCAGAAGAGCTAAAAATGATAAAATTGCTAGAACAATTTGTAGTTTTCGAAGTTCTTTTTTCTCTCGGTTAGTCTGAAGTTTTGTTTCTTCAATTAGGCTACTAATAGAAGCATTAATTGTACTTCTTTCTTTTTTTCTGATTTGTTTTTGTGTCGTTAGGTATTTCCCAAGATACTGTTGATATTCAAACCTATTGTTAATCGCTAAAAAATTATCACTTAGGTTCTTGTAAATTCCTTGGTTTAATACTAAATCACCTACACTGTCTGAAGCTTTTAGTGCATCATTAAGTTCATTGATCGCTAGTTGGTAATTACCTTCTACCGTATAAACTTCGCTAAGCCCTTTTTTAGCAAAGGCATAGAGGCTTTTAGCCTCAACCACTTGTGCGTATGCTATAGATTTATTAAAGCTTGCACGAGCAGAATCTTTTTGAGAAATTTGTAGTTCACAATTGCCTTTATTGTAAGTAAGTATGCTAAGATTGGCATTCATCGTTTTATTACCTGCCAGTGTTATTTTAAATTGGGTAATGGCTTTGTTAAAATAATTGAGGGCAATTTCACAACTCATCTGTTCCCTATAAATAAACCCCCTTATTGCATAATTAATGCCTAGAAATGAAGCAATTGAATCTTGATGTTTTACTTTTTCAGCCCATTTCAATGCTTCATCCAAATTCTCGATCGCCTTGTCATAAATAAGAAGTTGTTGATATTGCATTCCAATGCTATTCAAAGCGCTAATTTGTATCTTAAGATCATCACTTTCATCGAAATAGTCTCGGGTCTTCATTGAATATTCCAGAGACTTCTCGTATTCGCGTTTAGATAGATAGCCATTTGAGATTAGCATTAACGCTTTAATTTTGGTTTTTGCAATGGTGGCTTCGTCAAACAATTGTTCCCCCATTTTAATAGCTACCACTGGGTCCTCATATACTTTGAGAGAAGCTACATTAATGAGACTATCTAGTTTGACCTGTCCAATGGTCGTATGACTCAAAAGCAATAATAAAGTGATAAGAGCCATTGGCTTCAAATATAAAACCCCACCAGATGCTATGTTGTTTAACATTCTCATACTAGTTCGTTTCGTTTTTTTAGAAAATCCATGAAGGCTGTTGGAGAAATTCCGGTAACGGATTTAAAAACTGTTGCAAAACTGCTATGCGACGAAAAGCCACATTCCGTAGCGAGATAACTAACCTTATAATTGAAATATACCGGGTTATCTTTAATTTTTTCAATTATATAATTTATGCGAAGTTCATTGATAAAGGCATTGAAGTTCTTTCCTTTATGTCTGTTTATTACATCCGACAAATACTTTGTATTGGTATCCATTTGAGAGGCTAATAGCGCAATAGACATATCAGAATTGGTAAACTTTTTACCTGCCTCAAACTTATCCAGTTTTTGAAGAAGTAGGAGTTCGGTTTCTTCTGGAACCAAAGTACTTTTTTCTAAAACCTTCTTGGGTTCAGTTACGGTATCTTTTGTTTCGGAAGGAGCGATGTATTTCCATATTGCGGCATATTCCTTTGCCTTCGACTTGTATTGATAGTTAAAAAATAATCCAATTGTTAAGATTAAAAGTAAAAAAGCACCTAGTGCATAAAGTAAATAGTATTCATCTTCTATAATTGCTTCGGAAAGACGTTTCTGTTGGTCGCTAATTGCACTATAGACTGCATTTACCGCGAGACGTTCTTCGGTCTCCACTAAAGATGTAGTGACGTACTTTTTTTGTTTATAAAGATAAAAATTTTCAGTATCCTCAAGCGCTAAATAATTTACAGCCAGACCATCAAGGCTATTGTTTTCAAAATAGGTGTTGGGTAATTTTTTGGATAAACTAAGTGCCTGCTGATGCATTTCAATTGCATTCGCGTAGTCTTTTTTTAGAAAATATAGTTTGCCTAAATGACCTAATGCCTTTAATTTTTGAAATTCATTGTATTTAGAACTTTGAATCGCTGCCAATGTTGGCGCAAGGTAAAAGTTGGCAGAATCTATTTTAGACACTTGCATAAAAGATTCAACCAAAGAAAGACTCGCGTCATTTACGGCAGTAGAATCACGGCTTTTATGGAATAGAAATCGGGCTTTTTGAAGATAATCAATAGCTTTGGAAAAATGACCAAGGTCAAAATTTATGTATGCCTGATCCTGATTCAATTTTCCATCTAACCAGGCTGAAAGCTTTGCATCTGTGATGTTTTTCCGAAGAGAAGTTACTTCAGAACGATAGCTATCGGCAACGGTATCCAATCCTAACATCCGAAGAATTTGTATTGCAAATAAATTGGCTTTCAATCTTTTTGAAATAATACCTGAATCGTCAGCCATCTCTTTTGCAGTCAATGCCTGCTTAACGGCTTTAGAAAAGCTACTTCGCACATAAAAGCTTTGCGCTAAAAGTAGCGACGCCTGTGCAAGTTCTTCAGGGTTTTCAGATTTACCTATAATGTAATCTACAATTTTCTCAGTTTGCTCGGGTTGAGCGTATAATACACCTTCAGCTTCTTTCAGTAAATCTTTTATAGCACTGCGTTCTTGAGCGTAAAGACCAGAACAAGTAACAATTAATAACAAGAAGTTGAGAAAAAGGCGCATGAGTTTTTAATTCAAAGAATAGACTATCTATTTTGCTGATTCACTGCTTTTTAGACTATTAACTCAAATTTACAGCTTTCAGAGTGAAACTTGGGGTATTTCTTATTATAAAAAAGTATAGAGTCTTGTTTTACGAAACAAGACTCTATACAGATTATTGAGACTAAACTTAATTCACCAACACCCATTCACCCTTATCGATAAGTGGAATGGCCTGCTTGTATTTTACTTCTTTGTTTTCGCCACTCATCACATGTTTGATGGTAACTCTATCATTACGCCCAATTTTTGGTTGTTCGCGAACAATAGTTTCTGTTACTTGTTTTCGCTGTGTTTGTCCCGCCGCACGAGATTCAGCCGAACGTTCGTCCATGTTCTGAATTTCATCTTTTTGTTCACTTACTTTTTCTCTAGAACGTTCACGAGCCTCTTGGATATTCTGCTGTGTTTCTTGAGGTAATTCCCCTTTAAACAAGAAGGAAAGTACTTCTTTATTCACCTTTTCAATCATTCCTTTAAACAACTCAAAGGCTTCGAATTTGTAAATAAGCAATGGATCTTTTTGTTCGTGAACGGCAAGTTGAACGGATTGTTTCAACTCATCCATTTTTCGTAAATGCGTTTTCCAAGAATCGTCAATAATTGCTAACGTAATATTCTTTTCAAAATCTTTTACAAGCTGTTTCCCATTGGTTTCATAAGCCTTTTCAAGATCTGTAGCAACATTTAATGTTTTTACACCATCCGTAAACGGCACCAAGATTCTTTTGTATTTATCTCTTTGGGTTTCGTAAACATTTTTGATAACTGGAAACGCCATCTCCGCATTACGATCCATTTTTTCTTGGTAATGCTTATACGCAGCTTTGTAAATGGTTCCATTTATAGTCGTTACATCCATACTCTCAAATTGAGCTTCGGAAATAGGAGAGCTCATTGAGAAATAACGAATTAATTCGAACTCAAAGTTTTTATAATCTTGTGCTCCTTTATTTGTTTCAGTAATAATTTCAGTGGTGTCATAGATCATATTAGCAACATCCACTCTCAAACGCTCACCAAACAACGCATTGTATCGACGTTTGTAAACCACCTCACGCTGAGCGTTCATAACATCATCATACTCCAATAATCTTTTACGAATACCAAAGTTATTCTCTTCAACTTTTTTCTGAGCACGTTCAATCGACTTAGAAATCATAGAATGCTGAATTACTTCACCTTCCTTCAAGCCCATTCTATCCATCATCTTCGCAATTTTTTCACTTCCGAAGAGACGCATCAAATTATCTTCTAGCGAAACATAAAATTGTGAACTTCCTGGATCTCCTTGACGACCACTACGACCTCTTAACTGTCTGTCAACGCGACGTGAATCGTGACGTTCCGTACCCACAATTGCAAGTCCGCCTGCCTCTTTCACTGCATCGCTTAATTTAATATCGGTTCCACGACCTGCCATATTGGTTGCAATTGTTACAACGCCAGCATTTCCTGCTTCGGCAACAATATCGGCCTCTTTCTTATGCATTTTTGCATTCAAGACGTTATGCTGAATGTTACGAATACTCAACATCCGACTTAATAATTCCGAAATTTCTACCGAAGTAGTACCAATTAAAACGGGTCTTCCTGCATTGGAAAGCCCAACAACTTCTTCAATTACAGCATTGTATTTTTCGCGCTTGGTTTTATAAATCTTATCTTCTCTATCATCACGCGCAATTGGTCTGTTAGTTGGAATTTCAACCACATCCAATTTATAGATTTCCCAAAGCTCTCCAGCTTCTGTAACCGCTGTACCCGTCATCCCAGAAAGTTTTTTATACATTCTGAAATAATTCTGAAGCGTTACCGTAGCAAATGTTTGTGTCATCGCTTCGATCTTCACATTTTCCTTGGCTTCAATGGCCTGATGCAAACCGTCACTATAGCGACGTCCGTCCATAATACGACCCGTTTGCTCATCTACAATCATTACTTTGTTGTCCATCACCACATATTGGGTGTCTTTTTCGAACAAAGAGTACGCTTTTAGCAACTGGCTCATTGTGTGAATACGTTCACTTTTTACTCCAAATTCACGGAACAAGACTTCTTTTTGACTGGCTTCTTCTTCTGAAGACAATCCCTGAGCCTCAATTTTAGCTATTTCAAGACCAATCTCTGGCATTACAAAGAAATCTGGGTCATCATCACCAGAAAGATAATTCACCCCTTTATCACTTAGCTCTATCTGATTATTCTTCTCGTCAATTACATAGTACAACTCCGCATCCACCTTTGGCATCTCGCGGTTGTTGTCTTGCATATAGATATTTTCGGTCTTCTGAAGGATTTGTTTTACACCTTCTTCAGATAGAAATTTTATTAATGCTTTATTTTTTGGGATCCCTCTAAAAACACGGTATAATAGAAAACCACCTTCCTTGGTGTCACCTTCCTTGATTAATCTTTTAGCTTCCGCTAGAACTCCTGTTAGGTATTTTTTCTGAATATCAACAATATCTGCAATTTTTGGTTTCAGCTCATTGAATTCATGTCTGTCACCTTGTGGCACAGCTCCTGAAATTATTAAAGGAGTACGCGCATCATCAATCAATACAGAATCGACCTCATCCACAATTGCATAGTGATGTGGGCGTTGCACCAAATCTCCTGGCGCGTGCGCCATATTATCTCTTAGGTAGTCAAAACCAAATTCGTTATTGGTTCCGTAGGTAATATCTGCGTTGTAGGCTTTTCTTCTAGCTTCAGAATTTGGCTGATGGTAATCAATACAATCAATGCTAATTCCGTGGAACTGAAACAAAGGTGCCATCCAAGCGCTATCACGTTTTGCTAAGTAATCATTTACTGTTACTAAGTGTACTCCGTTTCCAGCAAGGGCGTTTAAGTACATTGGAAGCGTTGCCACTAAGGTTTTACCCTCTCCAGTATGCATCTCTGCAACTTTACCTTGATGTAAAGCAACACCACCAACTAGCTGTACATCGTAATGCACCATATCCCAAGTAACTTCTTTACCAGCAGCATCCCAATAATTTTTCCAGATGGCTTTGTCACCGTCTAAGGTTACATAGTCTTTCTCTCCAGAAATCTCTCTGTCAAAAGCATTGGCAGTTACAATGAGGTTTTGGTTGTCTTTAAAACGTTTTGCAGTTTCCTTAATTACGGCAAAGGCTTCTGGAAGTATTTTATTTAAAGTTTCTTTTTCAATTTCGTAGCGTTCTTCTTTCAGTTTATCTATCTGATTGTAGATGTCTTCTTTTTTATCAATATCCTCTTGTACATCTGCGTCTTTTTGCAGCTGATCCATCTGTTCTTGAAGTACTTTCTGATCTTCTTTAATGATCTCACGAAATCGATCCGTCTTACTCCTTAATTCGTCTAAGGACAATTTTTCTAAGGCTGCTTCGTGCTTTTTTATTTCGTCAACCAATGGTTGTAACTCACCGATATCTTTTTTGGATTTATCTCCTACAAAAACTTTTAATACATTATCTAAAAATGCCATTGTATCTATCTTTTTAGTCGTTCAAATATGCTCTCCCGACTTTACTTTTATACTACTACAAAAAAACTGCAAAAAAAGGAGATTGCCAAAAGCTTAGAGCCTTTTAACGCCTTGATTCTTGAGCATAAAAAAAGCCTCAACGATTGAGACTTTTTTTGATACTATTTATTGTTGATAAGGTTGTACATCAACCTTTTATTAATATTCATCTTCGTTCCAGAGATAATCTTCATCCGTTGGATAGTCTGGCCAGATTTCCTCAATTGAGTCGTACGAATCACCTTCATCTTCAATCGCTTGAAGATTTTCCACTACTTCTAGAGGAGCCCCGGTTCTAATCGCGTAATCAATTAATTCGTCCTTTGTTGCCGGCCAAGGGGCGTCACTTAAATAGGAAGCTAATTCTAATGTCCAGTACATAACGCTAGTGTTTTAATTTTGTGCAAAAATAATTTTTTAGATTAAAAAGTCAAGGAAAATCGTAATTATTTCTACTATATTTTCAAGAACGTATGTAAAAAACTGATTTTCAGTTAGTTAAAACAAACCTAAAAAGAGGATTATAACTTTTTTGGAATCCACTTAACTTCTTCAGCTTTCAAGAGGTAAGTCAATTTCCGTGCCAGTACAAATAGGTAGTCAGATAGTCTATTTAGATACATTAAAACACGTTCATCTGTAGGCTCTTGTTCGTGTAAAAGTGTGGCTAAACGCTCAGCTCTACGGCATACACAACGTGCTATGTGACAATATGACACTGTAGGATGTCCACCTGGTAGTACAAAGTGTGTCATTGGCGGAAGGCTTTCATTCATCGAGTCCATTTCGGTTTCAAGTAATAAAATATCTTCTTCTTCTATCTTCGGAATGTTAAGTCGTTCCTTTCCACTTTTTAGAATGGCTTTCTCAGGATCTGTTGCCAAAATAGCTCCTAAAGTGAATAAACGATCTTGCACGTGAATCAATATTTCTTTAGAACGAGGGTCTATTTCCTGGTCTCTTATTAATCCTATATGCGAATTTAACTCGTCCACAGTACCATAACTTTCAATACGTATGTGGTGTTTGGGAACACGTGTGCCTCCAAAAAGTGCCGTGGTGCCTTTATCCCCTGTTTTAGTGTAGATTTTCATTCTGATTTTTCTTTCCCCTTTTTTTGATGGTAATTACTTCTAAAATTTCTGCGCCTGCGCTTACTTTGTTTGCTGCTATTAGATTTATTCCAAAAATAAATCAGTGCCAGAAAAGCAATTCCGCCAACAACTAATACTATAGGATTAGACAAACTTATTTCCATAATGTGAAGATACCGCCGTTAATGGCAAAATCCAAATTTCAAAATCCAAAGTTTCAGAGCTGCAAAGTTTCAGAGTTTCAGAGTTTCAGAGCTGCAAAGTTTCAAAGTTTTTAATTTCACTGCTCACTGCTCACTGCTCACTGCTCACTGCTCACTGCTCACTATTTAATCCGCGTATCGCTTTCAACTACTCCGTCTCGAAGGCGGATTACGCGATGTGCGTGTTCTGCAACTTCCTCTTCGTGAGTTACAATAATCACTGTATTTCCCTGTCTATGGATTTCATCAAAAAGACCCATAATCTCTAGCGAGGTGATAGAGTCTAAGTTTCCGGTAGGCTCATCTGCAAGAATGATGGAAGGTTTGTTCACCAACGCCCGACCTACTGCAACTCTTTGTCGTTGCCCTCCCGAAAGTTGGTTGGGTTTGTGGTCCATACGATCTGCTAGGCCAACATCCGTTAAAACTTCTTCAGCCCTGATCTTTCGTTCACTTTTTGATGCACCTGCATACACCATAGGCAAGGCAACATTTTCTAAGGCCGTTGTCCTTGGTAATAGGTTAAAGGTTTGAAAGACGAAGCCAATTTCTTTGTTTCGGATTTCGGCCAATTCGTCATCACTCATATTGCTCACATCTTTTCCGTTGAGTTCGTAAGAGCCTCCAGTTGGAGTGTCTAGGCATCCTAAAAGATTCATAAGGGTAGATTTTCCGGAACCTGATGGCCCCATTAAGGCAACGTATTCTCCACGCTCGATATCCAAATCGATGCCCTTTAAAACTTTTACAACTTCCTGCCCAAGCGGGAAATCTCTAATAATATTTCTAATTTTAATTACTAAACTCATGGATGATCTCGCTATGGAAGTTATTTCATAAGACGTAAAGCTACAATAGTTGTTACAATCTAATGTTAAAATGTTGCTTTTGTTGTTCGTTTCGGAAAAAAACAAGCCCCCAATAAAAGGTGTCAATACTTACTGTTACTTTAGGATGTTGCTTTATTTCTTCCCAGGCTTTTGTCATTTCTGGGCTCCAATAAATATCATCAAATATAAGTATCGACTCATTTGAAGTTTGCTTCAGTAGGGTTTGAAAATAGGCCAAGGTCTTCTCCTTGTTGTGATTACCATCAACATAGACAACATTATAGGTTTCCGAAGAATTTTCAGAAAAAAACTGCTCAAAGGTATTTGTATGAAGCACAATATTGCTAAGCTCGAATTCATTGAAATATGACTGTGCTGTTTTGGCAGTATTGAGGCAACCTTCTACGGTATTTACCTTTCCCGAAGGGTTTCCTAAAGAAAGCGCGGCCGTTGCCAAGCCAAGCGAGGTGCCTAGTTCTAGGGAATTTTGAGGTTTAAAATAGCGTGCTAGTCTGAAAAGTAATCGTTGCCTTTTGGGGGTTATCCCAGCATTTTTTGCAATTGCAGCAATCCTTCGTTGGTTGGATTTAAAAACTCTAGAGCCTTGCCCAAAATCTGTAACGGCAATAGTTTCTGAAGATTTTAATAGTTCTTTTCTATAAGTTTCGAGCGTAGCATATTCGGGGTAGTTGGCCTTATCGTAAAAACATTTGGTAATTAAATCATAGACGAAAGGAGAATGAACTCCATGCTGATTGGAGGATGTTAACAAAAACTTGAGATATGATTTCAATTGATACATCAATGCTTTTTTGTCTGGTCGAGCGCAGTCGAGACCTTATTTTAATTGCAAATATAAAACCTCTCGACTGCGCTCGAGGAAACATGTGCTACTCCTCAAGTTTTTCCATCAATTCGAAATAGCGCTCTGTCTTAGTGTCCAGCGAGTTGATAATATCTTGCAGTTTCTTAGATTGCTTATTGATTTCATCATTATCCCAATTTTCTGTAGCAAACTTATTCTGAAGTGCCTCTCGTTCTCTTTCTAGCTTCGCGATCTCCGTTTCGAGCTTCGAATATTCTTTTTGCTCCTTATAGCTTAGTTTTGCCTTATCATTATTGGCCTTCCAATCATTTTTCGGCTTCGATTCTTCATTGCTTTCCTCTTTTTTCACCTTTGGATTACTATCCTCATAAGTTCTGAAGTCGGAGTAATTACCTGGAAAATCTTGAACCTCACCTTGCCCACGGAACACAAATAAATGATCCACAATTTTATCCATAAAATAGCGATCGTGAGAAACTACAAGCAGGCAACCTGGGAAATCCATCAAGAAACTTTCTAGAACATTGAGGGTTACAATATCCAGATCGTTGGTGGGCTCATCGAGAATTAGAAAATTAGGATTTCTAATTAGCACTGTACATAAATACAGTCGCTTTCGCTCTCCACCACTTAGTTTTTCAACAAAATCGTATTGTTTTTTTCGGTCAAAAAGAAAGCGTTCTAATAATTGTGATGCAGAGATTTGCTTTCCTTTTTTTAGGGGAATATAATCTCCAAATTCCTTAATAACGTCAATTACTTTTTGTCCCTCTTTGGCTTTTATACCTTTTTGCGTATAGTAACCAAATTTAACGGTATCTCCAATTACCACCTTTCCGGAATCGGGTTTCATGGAACCCGTTAGTATATTTAGGAAGGTAGATTTTCCAGTTCCGTTTTTTCCAATAATTCCAATACGTTCGCCTTGGATAAAATTATATTCAAACTTATTGAAGAGTTCTTTCTCATCAAATGCTTTAGAGATCTTGTGTAGTTCGACAACCTTAGTTCCTAGGCGTTCCATATTGAGCTCTAACTGAACTTCGTGGTCGTTTCTGCGTTGATGTGCTCTATCTTTTATTTCTGAAAAGTCATCAATTCTAGATTTGCTTTTGGTAGTACGTGCTTTGGGTTGGCGACGCATCCATTCCAATTCCTTTTTGTACAGCTGTTTTGCCTTACCCGTTTCCGAAGCTTGTGTTTCAATACGAGCTTCACGTTTCTCTAAATAATAACTATAGTTTCCTTTGTAGCTGTATAAATTACCTTCATCTAGCTCTACAATTTCGTTACAAACACGCTCTAGAAAATAACGATCGTGCGTTACCATAAAGAGCGTGAAATTCTCTTTTGCAAAAAGTGCTTCTAACCATTCAATCATCTCCAAGTCCAAATGGTTGGTTGGCTCATCCATCACCAATAGATCTGGTTGCGTAAGCAAAGCGTTTGCCAGTGCGAGTCTCTTTTTCTGTCCGCCACTTAAGTTCGCCACCTTTTGAGATAAATCGTCGAGTTTTAGCTTAGACAGGATTTGCTTATAGCGCGTTTCAAAATCCCAGGCTTGGTTGGCGTCCATAGCATCAAAAGCAATTTGGTAGGCTTCCGCGTCATTTGGGTTTTCGATGGCTTTTTCGTAGGATTCTATTATTTTTAAGATAGGGTTTTCAGCAGAAAATATTGTTTCTTCAACACTCAGTTTTGGATCTAAGTTTGGATCTTGAGAAAGAAAGGAAACTTTCAAGTTCTTGCGGAAAACTACTAAGCCGTCATCTGGGGTGTCATCTCCAGAAAGTATATTGAGCAGCGATGTTTTACCAGTTCCATTTTTGGCTACAAAACCAATTTTTTGTCCTGAATTTATTCCGAAGGAGATATTTTTGAATAAAATACGTTCGCCATAGGATTTGGATATATTTTCGACCGAGAGGTAATTCACTGCGCTTATTTTTTGCAAATTAAGGGGAATTTAACCACTAAAAATAAAATATGTTTCATTATTACATCGGTTGCGTTATATTTGCTTATTAACAACCCCTTGCTATCTATGAAATCTACATATTTATTAGTACTTCTAGTTGTAATGGTTTGCTTCGCTTCTTGTATTTCTATCAAGCAGCTTACTTATTTACAGGAACCTGAAGTTGCAGACGATAGTCTTATTTCCATTCGAAAAATGCAGGAGCCGTATCGTTTACAGGTAAATGATCTTTTAAGCATACGAGTAAAGGCTTTGGACCAAGAAACGGTGGGAATTTTTAATCCTATTAGTGATTCAAATTTAAACGCTACGGGTGAAGAGAAACTCTATTATGATGGATTTGTAGTTGATCCTCATGGTAACATACGGATTCCAAGTTTGGGTGAAATTGCGGTTCTAGGTCATACCGTAGAAGAGGTTAGAAAGGTGATTGAAGAGCGACTAATGAGGGATTATTTTAAAGAAGAAGCTAACGTTTTTGTTACGGTAAAACTCGCTGGAATTCGATATACTATTAACGGTGAGATTGGAGGTCCTGGTTCTAAAATAATTTATAGAGATCAGTTAAGTATAATGGAAGCCATTGCAAATAGTGGTGATATAACACTTACTGGAGATCGCACCAATGTTGTTATAATTAGGCAATATCCCTTGGGACAAAAGGTACATCATATCGATTTAACTCAAATTGATGCGATGAATTCGCCATATTATTATGTGAAGCCCAACGATTTGATATTAATCAACCCACTCCCTCAAAAGTCTATTGGGTCTGGTACTACAGGATTACAGTCTTTTACCACTATACTGTCTGTACTTACAGCGTTAACAACAACCGTATTATTATTTATAAGCCTTAAGTAGATGAATGAAGAATTTGAAGTAAACGAGGTTCAAACCACATTCGATTTTAAAGGGTTCCTTTTTAAGTTGATGAGTTATTGGCCTTTATTTCTAATTTGCTTGGCGATTGCATTTGGGATAGCTTATTATATAAATGTGCGTAAGCTTCCAGTGTACCAAATGTCTAATTTGGTTTCAATTAAAGACGATCAGAATCCTTTTTTCACAACAAATACGAGTCTAACTTTTAATTGGGGAGGGACTACAGATAAGGTGAATACTTCAATAATTATGCTGAGGTCTCGATCGCATAATGAAAAGGTTGTTGAGCGACTTCAGTATTACTTAAACTATTTTAAAGATGGTAAATACCGTCAGGTAGATGCCTATAAAAAGACCCCATTCTTTGTGGAAGTTGATACTTCTAGGAGTCAGATGATAAACAAACAACTATCGGTTGTTTTTAAGGATTCAGTTACATTTAGCTTGCAAACTAGTTTTAAAGCTGGGAGGGTGACTTTACAGGACTATCGCACCAAGGAGCGGGAATATAAATATTTTGAAGCGGAAGAATTTGCAAAGGAGTATAAGCTGGGGGAGAATATCCGATTGCCTTTTTTTAATGCAGTATTCATTCCTAATCCTGAGGTTAAAGTAAAACTTGGAATGCCTTATTATATTTCTTTTTCAAATTTTGATGGTGTAGTAAGGAGGTATTTGAATATAAATATTAAGCCAGAGTCTACAGGTTCTTCTGTGTTAAACCTTCGGCTTAATGGAATGAATAAATCAAGGCTCGTAGATTATCTAAATACTTCAGTAGATGTGCTTAGCGAGACCATGTTAGAGCGTAAGAACTTATTTGCCACCAAAACCATTCGGTTTATAGATAGTAGCTTGACTTTAAAGTCGAAAGAATTGATAGATGTTGAGGACGAGCTTAATAAGTTCAAGAATAAGAATGCTATTTATGATTTAGAAACTGAAGGAAGTGATATTAATCAGAAACTTAACGCACTAGATTTACGTAAGGATGGTGTGGATAGCGAGTTAAATTATTATACAATATTAGAGGACTATCTTATTAGTCGGTCCGATTATAGAAATGTTCCAGCACCTTCTGTAGCAGGGATTAATGAGAGTAGTATAATTGGTAGTGTGGGCCGCATTGTAAGCTTAGCCGAAGAGCGCAATAGGCTCCAATATTCTTATAAAGACGGGGCTCCAATATTTGATGATATAGACCGTCAGATCGATGCTGTAAAAAAAGTGCTACTTGAAAATATTAATTCTTCAAAAAGTTTGAAACAACAGGAACTGAGCTTAATTAATCGTGAAATTGGGCAATATGAAGGGGAAATACGAAAACTCCCTAAAGAGCAGCAAGAGTTATTAAAGATTGAACGACGGTATAATCTAAGTCAGGGGGCTTATAATTTATTTTTAGCCAAACGTAGTGAGGCAGGGCTGGTTAAGGCGGCAAATGTAAGCGACGTTTTGGTAATCGACTCGGCAAAAGATACAGGGGGAGGGAAGATAGGACCCAATACCCAACTTAATTATATAATGGCTGCATTGTTTGGCTTCTTCTTTCCGTTTCTATTTGTTTTTATAAAAGTGTTTTTTGATACGAAGGTTCATACTATTAAGGATATCCAGCAGTTGTCTAGTATCCCAATTTTAGGTGTGATTGGCAAAAGTAAGTTAGAAGATAATTTTGCGGTTTTAAACAAATCTAAGTCGGCAGTGGCAGAAGCATTTAGAGCCATACGCTCGAGTCTGCAGTTTATCTACAAAAAACAAGGGATTGAGGGAACTAAAACAGTTCTTGTAACCTCTTCGGTAAGTGGAGAAGGGAAAACATTTTGTTCTATTAATATTGCTTCTGTTTTTGCTTTAAGTGAAAAGAGAACAGTTTTGTTGGGACTGGATCTACGGAAACCAAAGATATTTGGTGATTTTGATATCAATAATAACCTTGGGATAGTTAACTATCTGATTAACGACAAGAACTTGGATGAGGTAATTCAAAGAACTCAGGTAGCCCATTTAGATGTGATTACTTCGGGTCCTGTGCCTCCCAATCCATCCGAATTATTAATGAGTGAGCGAATGGAAGCCCTTATTGAAGAGTTGAAGGAACGCTATGATTATATTATTTTAGACTCGCCACCAATGGGGCTGGTTGCCGATTCTCTGGAACTCATGAAATTTGCCGACGCCACCATTTATATGGTACGTCAAAACTATACTAAGAAAGGTATGTTTTCTCTAATAAACGATAAGTACAAAAAGGGTGAAGTTACAAATCTAAGTTTTGTGCTAAACTTTTTTGAAGACAAGGCTAAATACGGTTATGGCTATGGATATGGTTATGGCTATGGTTATGGAGCCTATGGAAATGGATATCATGAAGATGAGAAAAAAAGCTCCTTACTTCATAAACTAAAGTCTCTTTTTAAACGTAAGTAAGAGAGGTTTCGGTGCTTTCCTAGCAATCCAGAATTTCAAAGAACTATGCTGAGCCGAAAACAACAAGTTTTAAAACGTCTATTTGATTTATTAATTTCTATGTTGTTATTGGTATTTGTTAGTATTCCTTTAATTTTGTTGCTTGTTATCGCGACCTTGGACACGGCAAAAAAGGGTCTTTTTGTACAGCGCCGAATAGGGCAATTTGGGAGTCCTTTTAATCTATATAAAATACGTTCGTTACGGAGTGAAGGTCATCGAGATATTTTGGCAATTAAGAAAAGTGAAACACCGTTTGGTGCTTGGTTGCGAAGAACGAAATTAGATGAGCTTCCGCAACTTCTAAATGTTATAAGAGGGGAAATGAGCTTGGTTGGTCCTAGGCCTGATGTTGCGGGATATGCAGATTGTCTAGAGGGAGAAGACCGAATAATCTTGTTAGTAAAGCCAGGTGTAACAGGTCCGGCAACGCTAAAATATAAGAATGAAGATAGCTTATTGTTGCAACAAGACAATCCAAGTGCGTTTAATGATACGGTTATTTGGCCAGATAAAGTGAAGATTAATAAGGCCTATGTACTCAATTGGAGTTTAAAGAAAGATCTCTATTATCTGTGGGTATCGGTTGTTGGCGTTAAGAATGCAAGTAAGGAGATTGATTAATTAAAGTAAGGAATACATATTATTATTTAACTGAAGAGAAATGAAACAAAACCCCAAAATCGCAATTATAGGTCTTGGATATGTTGGTCTGCCACTCGCTGCAGCGTTTGCCGAGAAATATCACGTAATAGGCTTCGATATTAACAGTGAACGTGTGAAGGATTTGAATGAAGGAAGGGATGACACCTTGGAGATATCCACCGAAGCACTTTTAAAGGCACTTGCTTTTACTGAAGGAAAAGGACTCACCGTTACCAGCGAGATTTCGGAATTGGAGGCTGCGACCGTTTTTATAGTCACTGTGCCAACACCTACTAATAAATATAATCAGCCGGTACTTATTCCGCTTCAAAAGGCAAGTGAGACCATAGGTGCCGTTCTTAAAAAAGGGGATACTGTTATTTATGAATCAACGGTGTATCCAGGTGTAACAGAAGATATCTGTGTACCAATATTGGAGAAAGTTTCTGGTTTGGTGTTTAACACCGATTTTTATGCTGGCTATTCTCCAGAGCGGATTAATCCGGGGGATAAAGAGCATACGGTAACGAAGATATTAAAAGTGACTTCAGGTTCCACGCCAGAAGCGGCACGCTATATTGATGATTTGTACGCATCTATTATTACGGCAGGGACACATTTAGCATCCTCCATTAAGGTTGCTGAAGCTGCAAAGGTGATTGAAAACTCTCAACGGGATATAAACATTGCATTTGTTAACGAACTTTCAAAGATATTTAGGCTTTTGGATATCGATACCCAGGATGTTTTAGCTGCTGCTGGAACTAAATGGAACTTTTTAAAGTTCTCTCCGGGCTTGGTGGGCGGACATTGTATAGGGGTAGATCCGTATTATTTGGCGCAAAAGGCGATAGAGGAAGGGTATAATCCCGAGATTATCTTGGCGGGAAGGCGTATGAACGATGCTATGGGAGGATATGTGGCTCAAGAGGTAATCAAGTTAATGATTCAGAAGGATGCGAAGGTGAAGAACGGGAATGTTTTGGTCTTAGGGATTACTTTCAAAGAGAATTGCCCCGATATTAGAAATAGTAAGGTGATCGATGTTATTTCAGAATTAAAGAAGTACAGTCTTGGTATTGATGTATATGATCCTTGGGCGAGTGCTTCCGAAGTAAAAAAGGAATTCGGTATAAAATTACTTACTGAAAAAACTCAGTTAAGAACTACCTACGATGCAGTTATCCTGACGGTGGCACATAACCAATTTAAGGACTTTGAATTGGCAAAATACACTACTGAAGCGTCTGTAGTGTTTGACGTAAAATCTTTTTTTCCAAAAGAGCAAACAGACGGCAGGCTTTAGGAATTATATTAAGAATTAAAAATAAACGCAATTCACTCCTCACAATTCACAAACTATGTATCATTCTCAAGAACTTTCAGATTATAGCTTCCTAATAACTGGAGGAGCTGGGTTTATAGGTTCCAATTTAGTTGCTTATTTACTCAAGCATAAGGCAAAAAAAGTACGGGTATTGGATAATCTTGCGACGGGTTCTATGGAGAATTTAGTCGAATTCAAGAATAATCCATCTTTTGAGTTTATGAAGGGTGATATACGGGATCTTGCTAGCTGTAAAAAGGCTATGGAAGGCATTGACTATGTTTCACATCAAGCGGCTTTGGGATCTGTTCCAAGGTCTATTAACGATCCTATTACTTCCAATGAAGTGAATGTTTCGGGTTTTCTAAATATGCTTGTTGCTCAAAAGGATTCTGCTAGTGTGAAGCGATTGGTGTATGCGGCTTCGAGTTCTACCTATGGTGACAGTGCATCACTTCCTAAGGTGGAAGATACTATAGGGAGTCCGTTATCGCCTTATGCAGTAACCAAGTTGGTGAATGAATTGTATGCCGATGTCTTTTATAAGACCTATGGTACTCCCACAATTGGGTTGCGTTATTTTAATGTTTTTGGTCCAAAGCAAAGCCCTACGGGTGCCTATGCGGCGGTAATCCCTTTGTTTATGCAGGCTTTGGTTGATGCTAAAGCGCCTACTATCCATGGTGATGGCGAACAAACCCGCGATTTTACCTATGTTGAAAATGCGGTACAGGCAAATGTAAGAGCGTTTTTCGCTTCGGATGCCGCGGAAAATGAGGTGTTTAATATTGCTTATGGCGAACGTATTAGCCTAAATACGCTATGGGGAAGCCTTAAAGAGGTTTCAGGGAAAACGATAGAGCCTATTTATGGGCCCACTAGAAAGGGCGATGTAAAAGACTCTCTTGCCAATATAGAGAAAGCCCAAAAGTTATTGGGATATAACCCCTTATTTTCGGTTCAAGCGGGCTTAAAAGACACCTGGGCCTATTTTACACAAAACTAGATTTGTACTTCTAATATAACTTTAGCTGTCGTAGACTAAGATTTGACTTGGACTCACTTGGACTACACTTGGAGTACACTTGGACTAGACACGGACTAGACACGAAGGAGCTCTGAGGGAGAATGGATTGATTTTGGCACCTTATAAGAGTTGAAATGAAGGTCTTTTTTCTTAATTCTTAACATTAATCTATAGCTTGTGTTTATTTTGATTCTTTATGTTATTCATAATGACCGTCTTTATTTTTAGTTTTATAAGAATGAAAGCATGCTTCTGCCATTATTCCAGATAATTTTCTGTACTTTTTAAGTAAAGTATTGTCTGCATCACGCAGATGATCTTCACTTCTAATAATTTCTAAAATTTCATTTTTTTCATATTTTTTTGACACTGCAAAATACCTTTCATCTAAATTATATTTATTGCATAAGGCAAGATTAGATTCATAAAAATAAGAATCAATATATTCTTTAAGTGTAAAAAAGAATTCATTATCCGTATATAATTCTGTATTGAAGATTTTTGAAAACTCATGAAAGAAAACATTCTCACTATGTGGATTAGGCATATTTATCCCCATTTCAACTGCATTATTTACAGATTCTGTCAAATGCGAGTTAAACGAGGGGTTTGATTTTAGTTCTATTGTTTCGCACTTATTTTTAAGTGTTAAATTGGCTCGATTGCAAAAGTCTTGTATTAGGTTTACGGATGATGTTCTTGTTGGAAGAGTGCCAACACTTATTACCGCATTAAATGGAGAAACAATTTTCTCAATTATATCATATGAATTAATCCAATCCATTATTGGGGAGGTAGGAAAGGTGAAATCACTTAGTATTGATGCAATGAGATGTCTTTCGGCTCCTAAGAAGTGTAAGGGTCTAATTTCATATTCTAATATTAAATTTTCATTTCCTTTGATTTTTCCGGGACTCCTGAACCACCATTGATTATATGCCGAAACCATAAATTTTGAAGCTCTTCTACTATAACCAATAATAATAATCTTAGATGCTTTGGATGAGGCAAATTTGCATATATATTTAATTGCTTTTGGATTATGAAACAGTGCCTCAGAACTTAAAATTAGACAATCATATAGGTCAATATTTTTGTGAATACGATGGATGAAATTAATACTATCACTCTCATTTCCTTCACTTAACAAATTTATAGTCTGCATATTCAATTTAATAAATCTTATGTTTTGAATACAAGGGCTTTTGTTATTTTGAAAGAACTGTTGAATCGATGACGATCCACATTTGGGAGGGCCAATATGTATAATTAATGATTTCATTAATTTGTTATTTTTACTAGGCTGATAACAACTTTTTTGAATTTCGAGTATTAAAATGTTGCTATTCGTTGTAAATCATCCCTGTTAACTGTTATGTCCCTTGATTCTAGTTCAGTGAAGAAGTACATATGCCGTGTTAAACATCTTGTTCTACCTATTTAAAATAGGTAAATCAAATATAGTGCATTTCCATACGCTCACAAGGAGTAAGATGTAATTATAGTAAAGGTTTAGGGATAAAGTTAAAGTTAAAAAAATGTGAGATCCAAGTGGAGCAGAATGCAATTATAACTAGGATTCATCATTTATCTTAAATTTCTTTTTGTGGTACTAAAGGGTGGAAGTTTAAGAACATAACGAATCCATACATCAGTAAACTCCCAACAATCTACTTACATGTTCTATCGCCCAACTCCTGACTTTCAGCTTCTAAATTACAGCAAAGTGTTTCAAATCATCTACTTTGAATTGTTAATTTCTCGTTGATCATATCTAAGAACATTACTTTCCCTATCTTTCTTTAATTGCTATATTAGCCAAAATAGAAAATCCCATTTCTTATTACCTGCGTATGGCGCTAGAAACAAAAATTTACCAAAAAGAAAATAATCTACATTTTGGAAGGCTCTTAAAGGACAGTTTAAGGGATATTTACAGTTCCCTATTTTTGGCTAAACAATTGGCTGTGCGTGATATAAAAGCGCAGTATAGACAGTCTTATTTAGGGATTTTATGGGCTTTTATCACACCGCTGGCTACCGCTATGGTATGGATTGTGCTCAATAGTTCAGGGGCGGTTAAAATCTCGGCTACTGGTTTGCCGTACCCCTTGTACGTAATTTCTGGAACGTTAATTTGGTCTATCCTTACAGATGCCATAAACTCGCCTATGCAAAGTACCAATAGCGCGAAAGGGATTTTAAGTAAAATTAATTTTCCAAAAGAGGCTTTGGTGATTTCGGGTATTTATAAGCTTTTGTTTAATATACTGCCTAAACTAGTCATCTTGATTATTTTTATGGTGTTTTATGGAGTTTCGTTTCAAGCTTCTATGCTGCTTTTTCCATTTGTGATTTTGGCTGCTATATTTTGTGGTACTACCCTAGGGTTTTTCATTACACCTATTGGGATGCTCTATACTGATGTTTCTAAGGTTATTAGCATGGCACTAAAGTTTTTAATGTATGCTAGCCCGGTTGTGTATGCCATACCAGAGAAGGGAGTGCTAAAAACCTTAATGGAATGGAACCCACTCTCCTCTATATTAATTACGGCTCGAGATGTTTTGATGGGTGGTACGCCAGAATATTTAACATATTTTCTTATAGTGTTGGGTGTAGCTGTACCTTTATTTTTTATAGGTTTAGTATTATACCGTATCTCGATCCCTATTATTGTAGAACGTATGAGCGCATAATATGGAAGAGAAAGATATTTTAGTAAAAGTAGAGGGGCTGTCTAAAAAGTTTTGTAAAGACCTTAAAACTAGTTTGTGGTATGGAGTAAAGGATTTATTCTCTAATGCCACGGGTAATAAAGACCAACGCTTGTTGCGGCCCAAGGAGTTTTGGGCGGTGAAGGATATTAGTTTCGAACTGAAACGCGGTGAGTGCCTTGGCTTAATAGGCCATAATGGTGCTGGAAAATCTACCTTGTTAAAAATATTAAACGGTTTAATAAATCCAGATGCTGGAAAAATTACGATTAGAGGGCGCGTTGGAGCCTTGATTGAATTGGGAGCTGGCTTCAATCCTATTTTAAGTGGAAGAGAGAATATTTATAACAATGGTGCCATCTTAGGATTTACAAAACAGGAGATTGATGATAAGATCGAGGGAATTATCGATTTTTCTGAAATACGAGAGTTTATTGATATGCCGGTGCAAAATTATAGTAGCGGGATGAAGGTGCGCTTGGGTTTTGCCATCGCGGCTCAAATGGAACCCGATGTATTGATTATTGATGAGGTTTTGGCCGTGGGCGATTTGGGTTTTGTACTGAAGTGTTTTAAAACTATTGATACTATTTTACCCAATACTGCTATCGTATTTGTATCGCATTCTATGCCCATGGTGAGTCGAATTTGCAACCAGATTATTTTAATGGATCGAGGAGAGGCAAAGTTTCAAGGTGTAGACGTACCCAAGGCGATTGATATGTATTATACCAGATTTGTTGATAATGATAGTAATGTGGTATTTGATGATGGGAACTTTGAATTGGAGAAGGTAGCTTTTATCGAACCTAGATTGATTGAAGACGGAATACCACAATTGAACTGGGGTGATGATTTTAATTTGAAGTTCCGATTTAAGACAAAAGAGAATACCGAAGTTCCTGCTATTTTCGTTTCCATTTTTGACAAGGAACAACGCCCAGTAGCAATTTTTGATGCTAACAATGACGAAAGTGGAATCGTATTAGTCAATAATATTCTTGAATTTAAAATTTCTCACAAGGAAATTCAATTGTCTAAAGGGATTTATTCAATCAATATTTCTTTGGTAAAGATGAAGAACAAGGAGCCATTGTTTCGTGTTAATGGAGTTTTAAGCTTTCAGATATTACATAAAGAAGAATCTTGGCCTCCCTTTTTTCTAAAATCTAATTTTGAAAATTGTTAAATTAGAATGACCAAATGATTTTTAGAAACCGAAATAAAAATAGTGCGAAAGTATTCTGCATTGGTGGAGGTAAAACTGGAACTACGTCTATTGAAAAGGCCTTAAAAGACTTTGGTTATAAAATGGGTGATCAGGCAAAAGGAGAATTGTTATTGAACGCGTATGCTGAAAGGAGTTTTGAAGATATTGTTCGCTATTGCGAATCGGCTGAGGCCTTTCAGGATGCCCCTTTTTGTTTTAAACATACGTTTATAGCTCTGGATCAAGCCTATCCAAATGCCAAGTTTATTTTAACCATTCGAGATTCGCAAGAACAGTGGTATAATTCATTGGTGAAATTTCATTCGAAATTAATCACCGGGGGAGAACGAGTGCCAACGGTAGCAGATTTAAAGAATTTTGGGTATCGCTATAAAGGGTATGTGTGGGATGTGAGACAAAAGGTATTTGGCTTTAGTGAGCAAGACGATCCCTATGATGAGACTAAGCTGAAGGATTATTACACAAGCCACAACAACATGGTGTTGGATTATTTTAAGAACAAGTCCAATCTCCTGGTTTTAAATGTTGCCGAAACAGATTCGTATAAAAAATTGTGCGAGTTTTTGGATCAGAAACCTTTATATACAGCGTTTCCCTGGGAAAACAAAACGAGTGATATTTTGAAGAAAATTTAAAAAAATCAAAATCAAATGCTATTTAATTCGTTAGATTTTGCCATTTTTTTGCCCATTGTATTTCTCCTTTATTGGGCCATAGGTGGAAAGCAGATTCGTTGGCAGAATATACTAATTGTTTGTGCGAGTTATCTATTTTACGGTTGGTGGGATTGGCGTTTTTTGATTCTAATTGTTTTTAGTTCGTTCCTTGATTTTTCGATTGGACAATTGCTTACCAAGCAACTAGTACCATCAAAAAGAAAACTGCTGCTTTGGTCAAGTATCTTAGTAAACCTTGGTTTTCTTGGCTTTTTTAAATATTATAATTTTTTCCTCGATAATTTTGTGAATGCCTTTTCTTTCTTCGGAATGGAAATTAATGCTAATTCGCTCAATATAATTCTGCCTGTTGGGATAAGTTTTTATACGTTCCAAACCCTAAGTTATACTATTGATGTTTATAAAAGAAAACTAGAACCTACGAAGGACATTGTTGCTTTTATGGCGTTTGTGAGCTTCTTTCCTCAATTGGTGGCAGGACCTATTGAGCGAGCTACCAATTTATTGCCGCAGTTTACAAAGGTTCGGAAATTTGATTATTCAAAAAGTGTGGACGGGCTGCGTCAAATACTTTGGGGGCTTTTCAAAAAAGTAGTGATAGCGGATAATTGCGCAGAGTATGCGAATATTATTTTTAATAATTCGGCAGAATACTCGGGGAGTACCTTGGTGCTTGGTGCTGTCTTTTTTGCCTTTCAGATTTATGGAGATTTTTCTGGTTATAGCGATATTGCTATTGGTACTTCCAGGTTGTTTGGTTTTAATTTGAAACAGAATTTTGCCTTCCCTTATTTTTCAAGGGATATAGGTGAATTTTGGAGGCGTTGGCATATTTCTCTGTCTACTTGGTTTCGGGATTATTTATATATCCCTCTTGGTGGAAGCCGTGGAAGTCTGTTAGTAAAGATTAGAAATGTTTTTATTATTTTTATTGTGAGTGGTTTTTGGCATGGTGCCAATTGGACTTTTATAGCTTGGGGCGCCCTTAATGCACTTTATTTTCTTCCTTTGTTTATTCGGAATAAAAATCGTCAAAACCTAGATGTGGTAGCCGAGAACAGATTCCTCCCTTCATTTAAAGAGTTTTTAGCAATAAGTTCGACCTTTGGGCTTACTGTTTTTGCTTGGATCTTTTTTAGGGCTGAAAACATTGGACATGCGTTCGACTATATTGGACAAATTTTTAGTAAGTCATTGTTTCGTTTTCCAGCATTTAAAAAGGATGAACTTATTGGGCCTTTATTAATTTTGATTGTTGTTTTTTTATTGATTGAATGGTTGGGGAGAGGACAACAATATGCCTTAGAACGACTAGGGCTAAATCAGCCTAAAATTGTGAGATATGCTTTTTATTACGCCATAGTTATTTCAATTTTTTGGTTCAAAGGAAGTAGTCAGCAGTTTATTTATTTTCAATTTTAAGCATGAAACAATTTGTAACTAAACTATTTTTCTTTGCTTTTATATATGTGATGATCTCAATTGTTACATCGTACTTTGGGTCCTATCATTGGGGAAATCCATGGTATAGTACGAAGGTTCAATTTCTTGAATCACAAAAAACTGTAGCAATCAACACTTGTTTTTTTGGGTCCAGTAAAATTTATCGCCATATAAACCCAGCTGTTTTTGATGAAACTTTAAATTCGGGCGAAGACAAAGTTATCACTTCCTTCAACTTTGGAGCTCCTGCGACATTTAACCCACAAACCTATTATTTGTATGAAAAATTTCTAGATTCAAAATTAGCGGAAGGAGTACGATATTGCTTCATGGAATTAGGGCAGGTTGATTTATTAAGCGACAAGATGTTGCATCAAGATCGCACCAACTATTGGCAAAATATTTCGGACTTGATATATGTGCAGAAATCTGTATATGGAAATAAAGATTTGACACTTTCGAAGAAAATGAATTCGACACGAAACTATTCAATTTCTTATATGGAGAAGGTTTTGTTTTTAGGAACTCTTAGACAATCCATGCTTTCAGAAAATTATTATGATGCACAGTATCTGGGGGAGGCTAAAAATGGGTTTTTCCCATTGGAAATGGAGTTGGAGATAACTAATGATACTGTTGTAAAAAATAGTCTGTTTAATAGACGAATGAATTTTGAAGCGGATAATGCAATATTAAACCGTAGAACGGATCGACTTACTAAATTTTACGCTACTAGCTCGTCGTATTTCGATGTGGTTAATTTTCAAAGGATTAAGAAGTTAATCTTAAAATCGAAAGAAAGAGGGATTCATTTAATATTTATTGTTTCACCTCTGAGTACCAATCAAAAATTAATCAATCTAAGTAAACAAATTCCAGATATGAACTTAATAGATCTATGTGATCCAATTAAGTACAAGGATATGTATGTAGTAGAGAACTTTTTTGATAAAGGACACTTAAATTCAAAAGGTGCAGATATATACACTGAATTATTGGCTAGAGAGTTTGACAGAAAAATTTTGAAGAATCGCTAAGCCAGATAACACTAATGGTTGATTTAACCTAATAAATAGTTTGGATGCGTTATATTTGGATACCCTAATTAGAATAATTTGACTAACGTAACCAAAACATTTTTACCCCCTCAGGAAGAATACCAGGCAATTTTAAAAGGAGCTTGGGATGCAGGTTGGATTACCAATCGAGGCGTATTGGTAAAGGAATTGGAAGCTAGCTTGAAGGTGCGGTTAGGAGTGGATCAAATTTTAGCCACTACCAATGGTACTTTGCCTATGCAAATTGCTATAAAAGCCTTAGGACTTAGCGGCGAGATTATCACCACCCCCTTTAGCTATGTGGCTACGACCTCTTGTATTGTATGGGAAGGTTGTAGTCCGGTATTTGTTGATATTCATCCAGAATTTCTTACCATAGACGAAACGAAGATAGAGGCTGCCATTACGCCCAAGACTTCGGCAATTTTAGCGACGCATGTTTTTGGGAATCCTTGTGCTGTGGAAGCAATAGAGGCCATTGCACAAAAGCACAACTTAAAAGTTATTTATGATGCCGCCCATTGTTTTGGAGTTACGTATAAGGGACAGTCTGTATTTAATTATGGCGATGTAAGCAGCTGTAGTTTTCACGCCACTAAATTGTTCCATACTGGTGAGGGAGGTGCGTTATTTACGAAATCGGAGGCTCTTTATGAGCGCTTGTTTTTTTATCATAATTTTGGATGTGAAGGTCCCGAAAAATTTCAAGGGCTTGGAATTAATGCTAAGATGAGTGAGTTGCAGGCCGCTATGGGATTGGCTGTTTTGCCTTATATGGACCAGATTTTAAAGAGCCGTCAAGAAATTTGTTCGATATACGATCAAGCCTTTGCTAATAGTACTGTTGCCGTATTAAAAATACGGGAAAATACCGAATGGAATTGTTGCTATTATCCAATTATATTAGCTTCGGAAACTCAGTTATTGGGCGTTATAAGCAAACTAAACGAGGCTGAAATATACCCAAGACGTTATTTTTATCCGAGTCTTGAAGACTTGCCTTATGTCAATTCTAATAAATGTCCTATCACTAGAGATATTGCTTCCAGAGTTATTTGCCTTCCCTTGTACGATTCATTAGCGCTTAGCAAGGTTCAAGAAATTACCGAAATAATAAAAAAGGAGTTATGAGCATAGCAGTTATGCAGCCTTATATATTTCCTTACCTAGGATATTTCCAATTAATTGATGCCGTAGATACTTTTGTGTTTTATGATGATGTGCATTTTATTAAACGCGGATGGATTAATAGAAATAAAATACTTGTAAATGGTGCTGAGTTCTTGTTTAGCATCCCTGTGGTAAAGGCGTCTCAGAATAAATTGATCAATGAAATTGAAGTAAATATCACCCCAAAATGGTTGCAACAGTTTTATGCAACCCTAACACAGAATTATAAAAATGCGCCTTATTTTGAAGACGTATTTCAGCTTATCAAAAAGGTGTTTTCTAAAGAGTATTCGAGTATTTCTGATCTAGCTATAGAAAGTGTGGTACAGATTTCAAACTATCTCGAATTGCCTACACGGTTTGAAATAAGTTCAGAACGTTATGGCGCATCTATAGGTATGGATAAGGCTGACCGATTAATTTCTATTTGTAAGAAGAAGGGAAGCGATACCTATATTAATCCTTCTGGCGGAAAAGAGCTTTATTATAAAGACTATTTTGAATCAAAGGGTATAAGTCTTTCGTTTATTGAAAATGACTTAGTACCTTACACTCAGTTTTCGGGGGATTTTGTTCAGGGATTATCTATTATAGATGTATTGATGTTTAACTCGAATGAAGCGACTCGAAGGTTAATAGATAATTATCAATTTAATTAAGAATGGCAAAAGTTGTAATTTTTGGAATATTAGACACAGCCGAATTAGCACATTATTATTTGCAAAACGATTCTGAGCATGAGGTTGTGGCATTTACTGTTTCGAGAGAATATTTGCAGGATACTACTTTTAAGGGATTGCCAGTAGTTCCTTTTGAAGATATACTTGAACTCTACCCACCCGATGAATTTCATCTTTTTGCTCCTATGACGGCGCAGAAAATGAATACCCTTAGAGAACGGATTTATAATGAGGGGAAAGCGAAGGGCTATCAGTTTATTTCTTATATAAGTAGTAAGGCGACAGTTTGTGGTAACGAGATTGGCGAAAACTGCTTTATACTGGAGGATAATACGATTCAGCCGTTTACCACTATTGGAAACAATGTTATTCTTTGGAGTGGTAATCATATAGGACATCATGGTGTTATTAAGGATCACGTTTTTTTTACTTCCCATGTGGTGATGTCTGGTCATTGTGTGATAGAATCTAATTGTTTCTTTGGTGTTAACGCTACCATACGAGATTATTCGACAATAGGAAAAGGTACTTTGTTGGCTATGGGAGCTTGCTTAACAAAACAAGAGACAGATGAGTGGGGCGTTTATGTAGGAAGTCCCGCAAAAAAAATAAATGACAAACTTAGTTACGAAGTGTATTGAATATGAAATGGGAAAAGAAAGGTTTAATTTATAAGCCAGTTGGTAATTTAAGTTGGAGTAAATCTCATGCGCAGGTACCATTTGCGATGCCTATGGAGCATGGGAAAGTTAGGATCTTTTATGCTACAAGAGATGAAAACAGTTGTTCCTCCACCTCTTTTATAGATGTTGAAGCTGAGAACCCTTCAAACATTATTTATATTCATGATAAGCCAGTATTAACCAAAGGTGGTCAAGGTAGCTTTGACGATTCTGGAACAATGCCTTCTTGGTTTGTTGAACACGAGGGACGCTTATATCTGTATTATACGGCTTGGAATAAGAGCGTAGAAGCGTCGTATAGATTGTCCATTGGATTAGCCGTAAGTGATGACGGTGGAATAAGCTTCGAAAAAGCATTTAAGGGGCCAATTATGGATAGGAATATGTACGACCCCATATGGGTTGGACAACCCTGTGTACTTAGGGACGGGGATAGTTGGAAGATGTGGTATTTATCTTGTGAAAAAATAGAAATAATACAAGAGCATCCAGAGCCTTTTTATAACGTAAAATACGCTGAGTCTGCCGATAGTATTCACTGGGATAGGTCAAATAAGGTTTGTATTGATTTTGATTTTGGTGAAATTGATGCAATAGGACGGCCTTGTGTGTACAAAGAGAATGGGATTTATAAAATGTTTCATTCAAACAGACGGGCAATTGGCTACCGGGATGATAAAAATGCAAGTTATTCAATTGGTTATTCAGAATCTGAAGACGGAATTCTTTGGAATCGATTGGACTCTAAGGCAGGGTTTACTAAAAGTGAGATAGGATGGGATGCACAAATGAATGAATACTGTACGACTTATAAATACAATGGTAAACGATTCTTAATTTATAATGGCAATGGCTTTGGAGCTTCAGGCTTCGGTTATGCTATTTTAAAAGATAATTAATGCAAAAGTATATTCACATTGGATACCCGAAAAATTTCTCGACTTCGTTGCAAAGAGATTATTTTTCTAAACATCCAGAAATATATCATTTAGGAATTGGGATTAATTCTAATTTGGGCTATAAGGATTCTTTTATAGAGAAAACCTTTGAGGTTTATTTGAAAACCTGTAAACACTACAAATATGAAGAGGTTGAGAAAGGTATCATAGCTTATTTTAACACTATTTTTAGTGCGGTATCAAACGAATATAAGGCGGTAGGCGTTTCTTCAGAGCATTTGAGTTTTGCCTTTTCCTTTGACAGCTTGAGTGCTGTTGAAAAAGCTAAAAGATTACTAAAGATTTTTGGAGAAGATACCAAGATTGTTATGTTGGTGCGTAATCAATTCGATCTAATTAAATCCTTGTATCGAGAAAATGTTAGGGTAGGCTTCGCAGGAGATTTTTCTTCGTTTCTTGAGTTGGTTTATAAATATCAAGATAGAAATTTTGTATACGATTTTAGATATGATTTGATGTTTTCAACCTATGCCGATTTGTTTGGAAAGGAGAATGTTGCAGTATATTTCTTTGAAGATTACAGATCTAATGAGGGAGATATGTTGATGGACCAAGGGCAATTAAAAATATTTCAGGATTTGAATAGCTATTTAGGGTTAGCAGATGTACCAATGTCTTTGCAGCACCATAATGAAACAATACCAAAGAATAAGATATTGTTGAAGGCTGAGTTGAATCGATCTGCGCCACACGATTTGGGTAATCATTTGTTAGAATCTGCCGAAAAGCATCGTATAAAATCCTATTTAGAAGAGGATCTCTTGTTTTTTGAAGCTGAGGAAAAGACCTATTCGGATGTCTTAACCAAAAGACGACTTAAGAAAGAAGCCGTTGCATCTTCTTCAACGGTGCCTTTGACTTATATGGTTGATAAAAAAATTAGTAGTTGGATGAAGAATTTTTATGAGGATGGGAATTTGAAATTACAAGAAAACATCAAGAAAAACATTCCGACTTCTTACCAAAATCTTGAGTTTTAAAAATGAATAATCCTGTGGTTAGTGTTGTTGTGTCTTCTTATAATCATTGCGATTATATTGGAGCCTGTCTTGATGGTATTTTAATGCAAGAAACTAGTTTCCCATTTGAAATAATCTTAGGAGAAGATGAGAGTAATGATGGTACTAGAGAAATTTGTATTAAATATGCCGAGAAACATCCAGATACCATTCGACTATTTTTACGCTCACGTGAAGATGTAATTTATATTAATGGGAATCCTACCGGTAGGTTCAACTTTCTTGAATGTCTAAAAGCAGGTAAAGGAAAGTATATCGCCCTTTGCGAAGGGGACGACTATTGGACCGACCCTCTAAAATTACAGAAGCAGGTAGACTTTATGGAGGCAAATTTAGGTTTTGGTATTTGTTTTCATAAAGTTAAACTGTTCAATGAAGAAACGCACGAATTTTTAATTGACACGATTACTAGAAATGTAAATGAAATAACAAATATTGCTGAACTAGTAAAAGGTAATTTTATGCATACACCTTCTGTAATGTTACGAAATGATTTTACTATACCAGCTTGGTTTAAAGAAAGCCCTTTAGGTGATTGGACTTTATATATGTTAGCTATTAAGGGTAGAAATATTAAAAAGTTTGATAAAGAAATGGCTGTTTACAGACAACATAATGAAAGTATATGGTCAAAAAAATCTAAAGAGTATCGCGTTTCAAATACACTTAAAAGTTTTAGTCTAATATATGATAATCTTTTATTGCCAAAAGATCCAACGTCTTTATTAAGAGAAAAAATAAAATACCTTACTAAGGTTATAAATCAATTAAGTAAATAATTTTCTTAGGCGATTAATTTTATAACTATATCGGAATTTAGAACTATATTTTAGTAGGTTCAGTTTTACTTTTAAAAAATTATATTCACTCTTCTTTTTTAAAAATTTTTGTTCTACAAAAGAATAAAGTGCTAGGTCAGCTGAGTTTTTTTTAGAGATTAAATCCAAAGTTTTTTGTTCGATAAATTTATTGGACCTATTATAAGCACCTTTGTTTTTCTGCTTATAATAGGGTATTCCCCAATTATATATTTTACTTAATAAAAGTAAAGAAATATTGTATTGTTCCAATAAACCCACAAAAGAAAAATGTGTTTGTATGTTTTTTAATGCTATTTCTAGCATTTCATTTTCAGTTCCGTGCTCTAAACCACTTATCCAGCGAACTTGCGCATTATGTATGTCTCCAGCATTAATCTGTTCAATAAATTGATGGAAATTTAATCCTTTGCCGAAAATGCAATTATATAACCTATGATTAGGTCTTTTTTTTACATAATGATAAAATGACAATAAACGGTCTTCAGGTTTTCTTAAAAATGTTATATAACGAGAATTGCCAACCAAATGTTTATGCAAGCCGTATAGCATATGTCCTTTAAGTAACTTAATTCTTTTTCTTTCTTCGAGAGGAAGGTTTATAAAATCTTCAGTATTCAACCTAATGTTTTCTATGACCTTAATATTGAAAATATTTTCTTGAGGATAAATACGCTCTAATATACTGTGCAAGGTCATTCCTCCGTTTTTGGGAATGTGTAAAAAAATGAGATTCTCTGTTTGTTTCATTTGAATTACTTTCTTTCAAAAAATAAGTTCTGGAAATTACTTATTTAAACGGATAAAATCGTTTATTTTAAAGCATAATTAATAAGTATATGACAAAACCATTAGTTTCTATCTGTATCCCAACCTATAACGGAGCTTCTTTTTTATTAGAAGCCTTAGAGTCTGTGAGAAATCAAACTTATGAACCTCTAGAAGTGATTATAAGTGATGATTTGTCTAAAGATAATACAATGGAAATTGCAACTCATTTTAAGAAAAGTGTGCGTATGCCGGTTACTATTGTTTCTCATCGACCCAATGGTATAGGAGCAAATTGGAATAATTCTATGAGACATGCCAATGGTGTTTATATTAAGTTCTTATTTCAAGATGACGTGCTTTACCCAAACTGTATAAAAGAAATGGTTGCTGTTTTTTCTAATCAGCCCAATTTGGGCCTTATTAGTTGCAAGCGAGACTTTATAGTTGAGGGAACGGTGTCATTGGAAATTGAAGCTTGGATAAATAAATTCAAGAATCTTCAAGTTCAATTTGAAAAAGAAGAAGAAATCACAATAATTGATGAAAGCCTGTTTTCTCGAAGGGACTTTTTGGATTCTCCTATGAATAAAATAGGAGAGCCACCAACAGTTTTGTTTAGAAAAGATATACTAAAAGATGTAGGGTTTTTTGATGAAGATTTAAAACAAATTTTGGATTACGTTTTCTACTATCGAATTCTTAAAAAATATCCTATTGCGATTGTGAATAAGCCTCTAATAAAGTTTAGGATTCATAAAGAACAAGCTACAAATGTGAATCGAAACGCCTCGATTTCCGATTATGACATTTATAAGGAAATTCTTTACAAAGAGTTCTTGCCGCTATTGCATCCAACTCATAAAAAAAAGTTAGCTTTGAAATTCTCATATAAGGCAAAATTGAAAAATAAACTGAAACGTGCCCTTAAAAAAATCCGATCATAAGACCTTTATCACGATTGTTACCTATAACGGCATGGCGTGGCTAGCGCAATGTCTTGGACAGTGTGATAATTATCCTGTAATTGTTGTAGATAATGGTTCTACGGATGGTACGGTTGCTTTTATAGAGGAAAACTTTCCAAAGGTTCAGGTATTAGTACAAAAGACAAATTTAGGTTTCGGGCAGGCTAACAATTTGGGGATTAAAAAGGCATTAGAAGACGGGGCCGATTCTGTATTCCTGCTAAATCAGGATGCTTATTTAGAGAAAAGGTGTGTTGAATCCTTGATCGCCGTTCAGGAGCAAAATCCTCAATATGGAGTTTTGAGTCCTGTGCATTTTAATGGAATAGGAACGGCACTTGATGAAAAATTTCTATTGTATTTGAGAAGATATGAAGTAGATGAATTGTTGTTGTTTGATGCTTTTAGTGCTCAATTTGGAACGGCCTATCCTATAGATTTTGTGAATGCAGCGGCCTGGTTGATTTCTAAATCCTGTTTGGAAGTTGTGGGAGGATTTGACCCCCTGTTTTTCCATTATGGAGAGGATCGAAATTATTGTCAGCGTGTAGCATATCATGAATTTAAAGTGGGGATAGTGCCAGCTGGAATCGTATTTCATGATAGAGAAAGTAGAGCGGAACAGCCCATGGTGAAATTTTCAGAAAGGTATTATAAAGAATATGAGCGGTATCTAAAAGTAGATTGGGCGGATGTTAATCTTCAGGATTATTCTAGAAAGATAGATGCTAGAATTCGTTATCTGAAGAGCAAGTGCTTGCGGTATTTTCTAGGGTTTAATTTTAAAATGGGTAAGGACGCATATCGTAAAAAGCAGCTTTTACAACAATTAAAGGCTGAGATTCTTAAAAGTAGAAATCAGAATGCAACAAAGGCAATGTCATATCTGCAATAATGAATGTATCGGTTGTCATACCTGCCTATAATGCTGCTCCGTTTTTAAGTCGGGCAGTTGAAAGTGCGCTACAACATGATGAGGTAAAGGAGGTTTTGTTGATTGAAGATGGGTCTAAGGATGCTACGCTTGACATGTGTGAGCAGTTGGTCCAAGCTCATTCTAGGGTAAAATTGTTGCGACACCCTAAGGGCGTCAATATGGGTGCAGGGGCATCAAGAAATCTGGGGATTAAAAATGCCACTCAGGATTATATTTCCTTTTTAGATGCCGACGATTATTATACGAACATACGCTTTCAGAAAGAAAAAGAAGTCTTTAAAAATAATCCTGATGCAGATGGGGTATATGGGGCAATAGGCGTTGAATATCTTGATGCTGTAGGAGCTCAGGCATGGGAAGCGAAAGGTTTGGACGGGAAGTCGCTCACAACAGTAAATAAATATATACCTTCAAAACATTTATTCGAGTATATATCAGGTATAGAGAATCCAAATGGCTATGAGGGGTACTTTAGCATTGATGGGTTAACCATAAAACGGACTGCTATTATAAAATCTAAATTAGAGTTTAATATATCGCTTAGGTTACATCAAGACACTGTTTTTATGTGGCAGGCTTCTTATTATTTTAAATTATATACTGGAGAATTTGAGGTTCCAGTTGCTGTGCGTGGTGTACATTCCGAAAATAGATTTATACATAAAAGTAGGCTCAATACTACCAGAAGTAAACAGTATAAAGTATTGCGAGATTGGGGAATACAGGAAGCATTAGATACACAGGTTGTATATAGGTTTCACCTACGTTTTTTTAGGAATTATCTACGTTCAAAAAACAGATGGAAAAGACCAATTTTTTATACAAAACTCCTTATAGATGATACCTTTACACGTAGGTTGTTTGGGAAGAAACAAATAAAATTAGTAAAAAAACTTACATTTAATGAGTAGCATATACTTTTTCAAAGGCAAAATTGAAATGTCTCTATTGCAAGTTTTCGTATCTTCGTGCTAAACCCAAAAGCAATGCCTCCTTTGGTAAGTATTATTATTCCTACGTATAATCGTGCTCATATAATTGACGAGACGTTAGAGTCTATTGCGGGTCAGACGTATCAAGATTGGGAGTGCATCGTAGTAGATGATGGAAGTACAGATACTACCAAAGATGTTATAACTATTTATACAAATAAAGATGCCCGTTTTAAATTTTTTTCGAGACCTGCCCACAAACCCAAGGGTGCCAATGCTTGTAGAAATTACGGGTATGAAAAAAGCAAAGGGACGTACATACAATGGTTTGATAGTGATGATATCATGCGTCCTGAAAAATTACAGATAAAAATAAATCATGCAATTGCCAATACTACAGATATTATTGTAGATACCCATACGACAGTTGAAAATCTTGTTTTAAAAGAAAACCCCAAAATAGAAGTATTTGAAAGTGCCAATTTTTATATAGATTATATTTTAGGTAAGAAATCCGTTATAACCAACGATGTGATGGTAAAGAGAGCTGTGATAGGTTCTCATAGGTTTGATGAAAACTTGCATAAAGCTCAGGAATATGAGTTTTTCACCCGCTTGTTTGAACAAAAGTTGAGGTATTGCTTCGTGGATTTGCCCTTGACATACTATCGACAAACTCAGGATTCTATATCTAAAAGCAATTCCAAAGGAAAGCCGTTGCAGGTTGAATCTTTAATTTATCTTTCCAAAATAATGAGGAAAAGACATTGTGAAAACCCGCTGTTATTAGCTCGTGCAGAGCGCTTAGGAAGAAAGATGTATAAAAGCCTGATAAAACGTAAGGATTTAAAGACGGTTGTAAATCATTATCAGTTTTTTAGAAAAGTACATCATAAGTCTAGCGCTATATTCCCTTGTTTTTTACTCTATAATTTTATAACTGGGCGTGGTTTCGATATCATAAAACCTAAAATGAAATGAAAAGTATAGTTTTAATAGTTCCCTATATTGGAAAGTGGCCATTTTGGTTTGATGCATATTTAATTTCTATTTCAAAAAACCCAACTGTTCATTGGTTATTTATTACCGATTGTGGAATTCCTGCTTCTTTTCCAGATAATGTTCGGTTTATACCTTCCACATTGCAAGAAGTAAACGAAAAAATAAATTCTGTTCTACAAGCTGAAGTACCATTAACACCACGAAAACTATGTGATATACGACCAGCCTATGGTAAAGTGTTTCAAGAATACATAAAAGAATACGATTTTTGGGGATTTTGTGATGTAGATATCGTTTGGGGAGATATTAGGAAATTTGTCACCAATGAAATGCTTTCCAACTACGACATTATATCAAGTCGTAAGGAAGCGCTTTCCGGACATTTTACAATCTTTCGAAATAATGACCAACTAAACAACTATTATAAAACAATTCCAAATTTTAATTATTTAATAGAGCAAAAAAGATACATGTGGGCAGAAGAGCAGGTTTTTACCAAGTATTTACACTCACAAAAGGACAATCCACGTACACCAAAGGTATTTTGGAAAACCATACTTTGTAATCAAGAAAACGGTAGGGATTCTCACCAAGAGTACTACCTTGATAAATGGTTGTGGAAAGAAGGAAAAATGTTAGAGCTAAAAGATGGGAAAGCTATAAATGAAGTAATGTACCTCCATTTTATAAATTGGAAGCGGACTATGAAATCTAGTGAGATAAAATACGTGGACCAGCCCCAGCAATTTTATATAAGCTTTACAGGGGTGCATTATAACACACATTCAGGTTTTGTAAAAATAGTAAATTGGGTTAAGAATTTATTTGATGGGTATGATGTAAGAATGAAAAGAAGAAATTATCGCCATAAAATAAGTAGGGTAAAAAAGAAATTATTCAATTTAAAATAATCAATGTTTGGAATTCTAAGAACTTTATTGGCTATTAATGTAGTATTACTGCATATTTTTAACGTTCCCACATTAGGTAACTATTCTGTTTCGTTTTTTTTCTTACTCTCCGGTTTTTTAATGACCTTAATAATGCAAGAAAGTTATGGATTTTCTTTTAATGGAATCAGGGTGTTTTGGCTAAATAGAATTTTGAGATTATACCCTACTTATCTAACCATTTTGGGGCTTACCGTTATTGCTATATTTATTTTCCCGGACGTTGTTAAACATCCAGATTTATACTTTCCCGCTAGGATAATAGAATGGATGTCAAATATTAGCATGGTATACCCTAATGTAGTTCCTCATAGAGTTGAACCCAGATTAGTACCCCCTTCTTGGGCATTAACTAATGAGTTACTGTTTTATCTGTTAATTTCGTTTGGCATCTCTAAAACCTTAGGTAGAACATTAATTTGGCTAGGATTGAGCGTCTTATATTATATTGCAACTTATTATTTTTATGATATTTCTACGTATAGATACAGTGCTATATTTGCGTCCAGTCTCCCTTTTTCTTTGGGTGCTTCTCTTTATTGGTTAAATAAGGTTAGGCCTTTGAAAAATATAAAATTAATTGCTATTTGCTCTGTTTATATACTATTTATAATAAATGCACTGTATGGATTTAAATATGGAAACTTCTTCAAACATTTTAGAATTTATATTAATATGTCGATTGCTTTTGTGTTAGTATATCAATTGTATAATTTTAAAACCAACAAAAAGTTTAAAAAATTAGACACCTATTTAGGGTATTATAGTTATCCAATTTATTTATCTCATTATTTGATTGCAATTGTCTATTCAGGTCTTATTGGGTATGGATTAGTTGAAGGAAACTTTAAATTGAAAATACATGCAATACTTCCGTATTCATTAGTATTAATCGTTTTTTGTTTTGCAATTGTACAAGTAATAGATAAAAACATTGATACTTTTAAGCAAAAACTAAAGAAGCGAGAGCTTAATAATATTAAATGATTTTCTTTTTACACATTCCAAAAACAGCGGGGACTACCTTTTACGATGTGGTGAATAGAAATTATATACAATTATTAAAGCCAAAAATCGAAGAGTCACCATTAAAGTATTTATATGATAATCTTAAAAGAAAAAAAAGTGCCATTCGTTTGCCAGGAGGTTATGATACGGCACCACTTACACTTCGGATTATAGAAAATTTAACTTTTGATATTTTAAAAAACATTGATTTTATAGGTGGTCATGTCGGGTATGGTTTTCACGAAAATTATGCTGGAAAAATTGATTATATTTCTTTTATCAGACATCCTCGAGAACGATTGATTTCAGATTATAAAGAACACTGTAAAAAAGGAAGGTTTTTTTATAATATTTTAAGAGACAACGACTTTGAGTTTAATTCATATTTGAAAGCGCTAAAAGCTAATAAATTAGATAATATTTTAACACGACAACTGGCAGGACCATTCGATTTTTTTTTGAAAGAAAGAATTTTTGTCGATGATGAGTTGTTAGAAAAAGCTAAATTAAATTGTAAGTCTATTCTTTTTTTTGATATAGCTCATTTCGATGAGGCTTTACGTTATTTAAATTTTCATTTTAGTTGGAAAAAAATAAATTACCAGATAAAGAATCAGTCAAATTCTGTTAACACAGAATTTAAAGTAGATGAAAACTTGCTAAATGAAATAATTAAATATGATTTAGAAATCTATAAAATTATCAAACCCTTAAGGTTTAAAAAGAAATCTATTTTTAAATAAAATATTTGGAGATAAAGGTAATTATGATAAAAGATAAACGAGTCTCTCTTCTCCATCCTTTCTCGGCCAAAGCTATTGGTCTTTGTGAACAAGATGTATTTCATTCGCATAGCAAACCTCATGAAAAAGCATTGCTAAAATTACAGGAAGATGGCTGTAAAGTCTCCATAGCATATTTTACAGGAAATTTTTTTCCTTTTACAAAAGAAGTTAACGGAATTACAAAACGGTTCTGGCCCATCACCAAACCACTTTTAAAAAAAAGACACGGATGGCGTAAGCAACACTCATTATTACATTATTGGAACACAAAGTACAATCCTCCAGATGTAACCATCATTAATATGTCTGGCCACGGAAGTTCCTACTGTTTTAAATTGGCAACATTGCTAGTAAAAAAACAAAAACCCTATTTGGTGATGGTGGGTGGAATACATATTTCTGAAGATGTACGAACAGTGGCCTATTACCAGAACGCACACCATATTATAGTCCATACTCAAGTACAAAGAAAACAGCTGTTACAAAAAGCAGGTTTTAAAAATTTGAATATTCAAGTAATGCCCTTGGGGATAGATACCGCTCTTTTTATCCCTTTAGAAAAAAACACACCAATCATCAACTTGTTGTTCGTAGGACGTATATCACGCTTAAAACAAATAGAGCTAAGTTTGGAAGTATTAGCTCACCTGTTAAAGAACCAAAACAAAAATGTAACTCTAACAATTGTGGGACCCATAAGTGATGAAGGGTATTTTTTGGAACTAAAAACTTTAGCAAAGCAATTACAAGTAGCGAATCACGTAACTTTTACAGGGAGCATAAAACAAAAAGAATTGGTTCCCTTCTACCAAAAGGCAACACTTTTAATGCTGCCTAGCGCACACGAATCTTTTGGGATGGTCATGGTAGAGGCTATGGCGTGTGGCACTCCCGTTGCTGCTTTGAAAGACTCAGGTGGCCCAGACGAATTAATTGAGCACGCCTATAACGGACTCCTAACTACAAAGGAAATGTATGCGCAAAACATATTGGATTTTGCGAAATCCAGAGAGATGCAATCTCGTTTAAGCGCGAACGCAAGAGACATGGTAGAACAAAAATGGAGTTTACGTAAAACTGAAGAAGCATTGAAGGCTTCCATAGAACAAGTTTTTGTTACTTTGTAAGATGAAACCTAAGTATACTGTAATTATATATTCACCTCAGGATTTAAACCATTCTTCCTATATGCAAACCGGTTTGTTTGAGCTTGAAAATATGGGGCTTTTACATTGTCACGTAAAAGTTACTCTTTCCAAAAAGTTGGGAAGGATTAGTACAGAATCTGATTCATTGCTAATTAGTAACCACCCGCAACAAAAAACGTCTTACTATAAACTTATTGACCATTCTTTAAAGAGAGAATACTCTTTTGCCACAGATTTATATGATATTTCCCATTTCTTTTCTCGATATGCATTAGAAAATTGTGACTTTGTTTTTAAGCGGAATTATATATCAAAGGATATTAATTGCTTAGGTTCGGTATATCAAAATAAAATCCATCCAATGGGTTTAACACTAGGTATACTAAGTTCCAAGAGAAAGTTTTGGAACTTACTAAAATTCGCTCATTTTTTTGCTACGCTAAATCTTCAACTGAAATTTGATAGAAACCTATTTAGGAGGGTAGATCGAGTGATACGCACTACGAAACGGCATAGAGAGTATGTTACTAGAGGTAGAGCACTTTCAACCTTAGAAGCTATGCCGCAAACAACAGAGCTCAATGTTTTTTATCAAGTCCGTTGTTTTCCGCAAATTGAGGATGAAGACGTTAAAAAAATTCATAGAGAAAGAAGCACTTTAATTAAGTTATTAAAAAAAGAACTTGGTAATGATTTTCTTGGTGGTATGGTGCCAGGTGAGGTTGCGAATAGGCATTATAAAGATTGTTTAACATCATTACCTACAGATCCAGTTTCTTATGTAGCACAGATTAAGAAATCGGCGATTTGTATTTACACAAAAGGGCTTCAAAACTCTCCTGCTCGAAAATTGCCGGAATATCTTTCCCAAGGTAAATGCATTGTTGCTGAAAGATTTAATACAGAACTACCGGTACCTCTGGAGAACGGTAAAAATATTATGTTCTATGATTCACCCGAGCAGTGTATTGAAATATGTAAAACGCTATTGAATGATTCAGAAAAAGTTCAAAATCTCTCAAAAAATGCGCGCGCGTATTTTGAAAAATATATACACCCTACTCAAAATACAAAACGTATCTTGGAGCTGATGTTAAACAAAACATTAGACTAGTTTGAATATAATTCACGTTCATCATCGCTCACAGCACCATGCCAGTACTTCTGGTTATGGTAGGTTGGTGGATTATCTTGAAAGTAAGGTGGTAGTAGGTAGGGTGAAGTTTCCTTTCCGAATTGCTAAAATATTGGCTGGTTTTTACGCTCAGTCCAAGGGCAATTATAATGTTGGGAGTGTTTTAAAGAGTATTGAATTATACCACTTACTTCGGAAAGCGAAAGGGCAGAAAAATGTAGTGCACTTTTTAAATGGCGAAAGAGATGTACGGCATTTGAGTTTTTTGAAACGCAAGTTTCCGAATACTTATTTCTGTGCTACTTTTCATAAACCTCCAGCAATCTTGAAAAAAACAATTAGAGATGTGTCTGCCTTAAAAAAGTTGGATGGGGCAATCGTTGTTGGGGCCAATCAGGAGGAATTTATAAAAGAATGGTTGCAGTTGGAGAAGGTAGTATATATCCCTCATGGAGTGGATACGTCATTTTTTAAACCTGCTGAAACGAATTCAAAGCATAAAACTTTGTTGTTTGTTGGGCAACATCTCAGGGATTTTGATGCCTTTAATTATTGTATCCCTAAAATAGCCAAAAGAGTTACTGATTTGAAGGTGAATGTAATTGTGCATCCAGCTTATGTAAAAAAAATAGAATTAAATAAAAGCGTTACCGTTTTTAGTGATGTAAACGATACTCGGCTACTTGGTTTTTATCAAGATGCAAGCCTACTTTTTTTACCATTAGTGGATGTTACCGCCTGTAATTCGATTTTGGAGGCGCTTGCTTGCGGACTACCCATTGTAACTACTAATATTGGTGGGAATGTGGCATATCTTGAAGGAACGGAGGCTCTATTAGTTTTGGGTACTGATAATAATAGCTATGTAGATAGTGTGGTTCATTTACTTCAAGAGTCCGAAAAATTGGCAGGAATGAGAACTGCATCTAGGGCAAAGGCAAAAGACTATAGTTGGGAGCATGTAGCTGCAACTATTAAGGAGTTTTATAACACATTGAATTAGTGTTTATGTCTAGATCTCTTAAAATAATAATCTTTGATGGCAGTTTTAAAACCACTCCTTTTATCAATCGGTTGGTCCAGGGACTTTCTGAAAAACATGAAATTTATATTCTAGGCTTTAATGAAAATGTATCCAAACGGCTAAAAAATGTTGTCTATGTACCACTTGGGAGCAATCAAAAAAGAGTGCGATTTGTTTATAGCAGTTTGGGCTTCGGTTTTAGGAAGGAGGGCTTGAAAGGTCTTTTTAAAACGCTGCGACATATTTTTAAAGGTGAACGTAAACTACTGCAACAGGAAAACCTAAATTTTGCACTGGAACAAATCAAACCAGATATTATTCATCTGCAATGGCCTTCTGTTTTGCCTTGGTTTGAGGAGGTGTTATTAAACCAAGAAGTTGCTGTTGTTTTAAGTCAGCGGGGATTTCATTCCAACGTTCGGCCCTTCGTTAATGAAGCGAATTTTGACTATTTACAGCAATGGTTTCCTAAAATATCAGGATTTCATTCGGTATCTAAGGCAATTTCAGCAAAAGGCGATACTATATATAAATCGGCCAATAAAATAGACAGGGTAGTGTATACAGGATTGTCGTTAGCTAATTTGAAGTTCTATAAAGAATACCAGCCACAGGAGCGACTAACAATTTTATCTGTGGGAAGGTCTCATTGGATTAAGGGATATGATTACGCGCTTCAAAGTTGTAAACTCTTAAAGGACGAAGGATTGGACTTTAGCTACACCATTATTGGAGGAGCGGGAGATGAGGAGTTGCAGTTTTTGATTTATGATCTCGGGCTGGCCGATACTGTTGTTTTGAAAGGCCGTATGCCTCAACAGGAGGTATTTGATTGTATGAAGAATTCGAGTGTACTCTTGATGCCGAGTATAGAAGAGGGTATTCCTAATGTGGTGGTAGAGTCAATGGCATTGGGATTGCCAGTTATAAGTACAAATTGTGGAGGCGTGTCTGAGTTAATTAGTAATGGAAAAAATGGTTGGGTTGTGCCAGTACGAGACCCAAGAGCCATGGCAGATGCAATACGGATGTTCTCACAAACAACAGTTGAAGACATCTTGGCTATTCGTGAAGCAGCTCGTAAAAAAGTAGAAGTACAGCATACTGAGGAGCAGATGGTGAAGGGGATGGAGGGGTTGTATTATGAAGTACGAAATACGATATAAGAAGTACGATATAAGAAGTACGAAATAGGTAATATACTTCGTGTCTCGTATCTCCCACTTCGATTAGTGCTTCGTTTTGAATATGTTTTGTAATTTTAGAAATGGTATCCAATAAAAACGGCCAGAAAAAATCAGCAAAAGAAATGAATACAACTTATACTTCCCACTTCGTGCCTCGTACCTCCAACTTCGTACTTCGTAAATGAAAACCGTCAAAACTCCTATTATTCCTAGTCGTCAGCAGTTTGCCAAAACTCGAGGGACTCATGAACTCAACCTTGAAGCAATCTGCATATTTGCTGCTACAGGTTTTTTTCTAGATCAGGATACTTATTGGAAAGATGAGGTGGTTTTACGACCGGGAACTATTAATAGGTTAGATTCTAATGGCTTTTTAATAGAAAGTGAGTCTTGGTTCTCTTGGCATTATACTCCTCGGACAATCAATTTTGAAGAAGCGGTAGATGAATTTACCACACTTTTTGAGACCATTATAAAAGAACAAATAGGGAGCGATCCTGTAATACTACCTCTCTCGGGAGGATTGGATAGCAGATCTCAGGCGGTGGCTTTAGCAAAAACTAACAATGCTGTTTCGACCTATAGTTATTCCTTTGAGGGAGGTTTTTCGGAGAGTTCAATAGGAAGAGAAATAGCGAAGTCTTGTAATTTCTCTATTGAAGAATTTACGATTCGCCCGAGTTATTTATGGAAGGTTTTGGAAGAACTGGGGCGTATTAATGGTTGTTATTCTGAATTCACTCACCCCAGACAAATGGCAGTATTGCAGAAGTTGAAGAAAATGGAAGGAATATTCTCATTGGGACATTGGGGGGATGTTTTGTTTGATAGGGGCGCTACTGAAGGGATTACTGTAGAACAACTTCCAGAGCTTATTCGGAAAAAAGTAATAAAAAAAGGGGGGCTAGAATTAGCAACCGAATTATGGAGACATTGGGGGCTTACAGGTGATTTTGAAACCTATTTTAATCAAAGGATTGAAGGATTACTTGCTACAATTGACATTGAAAACCCTAGTGCTAAGATGCGTGCATTCAAAAGTTTGTATTGGGCGCCGCGATGGACTTCTACCAATCTTTCAGTATTTGAAGAAGCACACCCCATATCGCTTCCTTATTACGATGATAGGATGTGTGCCTTTATTTGTGGTATTCCAGAAGAATTTTTAGCGGATCGTCGAATTCAAATAGCATATATTAAGGCACAAAATCCGAAGCTTGCGAAGATTACTTGGCAAGATCATAAGCCATTTAATTTAATAACTTATCATAAAAATCGAGTGCCTTTTAATGTGCCATATCGTCTGATTCAGAAGGCTAAAAGAGAATTTCGCCAGTTGCTAGGAAAGACATTTATCCAGCGTAATTGGGAGTTACAGTTTATAGGTGCTAACAATGATCGAGTCCTAAAAGGGTATTTATTTTCTGATGAATTGATGGCTCTTATTCCAGAAGCGGTAATTCGTCAGTTTTATATGAATTTTCAGAAAAAAGATGCGGTGTACTATTCGCATCCCGTAAGTATGTTGCTTACCTTGGCTTTACAAATGAAATTTAGTGCTAATGAGTCTTAAGCGTAACATACTTTTTACTATTCCCAATTTCAAAACAGCGGGAAGTCAGTACGTTATGTTAGCAATTCTTAGAAGTTTGCCTAAGGATCGATTTGAGGTGTTTGTTGGAGTAGCGAGTTTTCCTGAATTAATTCCCGATGACATACCCTTTGCTAATCGTATTCAAATTAGTTTTAAGGATTCGTTAGTGGGTTCTATTATTTCGTTTCGAAAAATTATAAGACAACACAACATACATATAGTACATTCTTGGGATTATAAATCGAGTTATACCGAAGCACTGGCGTGCTTTTTTTCGAGTGCGACTTATTTATATACTAAAAAAAACAATGCTTGGTCAAAGCGTTGGCTGCTAAAAAGTATATTGTCAAAACATATCGTTTATGATAATCCGTGCATGAAAGAACGCTTTTTTTCTGGATTCTTTTTAAATAGAAAGACGGCATTTATTCCGCATGGTGTGGATGTTACTGTTTTTAAACCTGCGCTAAAAAAGGCTACAGGAATATTTAAGATTTGCTGTGTTGGGAATATCAACGAGAATAAAAATCAGCTTTATATTTTACAAGCCATGACAAAACTTCCAGAAGAGGTGCAATTGCATCTTTATGGACGAGAGGATAGTGAATACAAATCATTATTAGAAGTGTTTATTGCTGAGAATAAGTTGGAAGATCGGGTGTTTTTTTATGGGTATGTAAGTAATACGGAACTCCCCAAAGTTTTATCGCATCATCACGCTTTTGTATTGGCATCAAAGAATGAAGGGTTTCCTGTTTGTTTACTAGAAGCAATGGCTTGTGGATTGCCAGTTTTAAGCTCAGATTCGGGAGGCGGAGCGAGCTACTTACTTGAAAATAATAAGGGAGGTTTTGTATTTGAATTGAATGATGGTAGTGAATTAATTGAATATTTGTCAAGATTAATAAAAGATACAGATTTGTATTTGGAAATGTCCAAGGCTGCCGTTGAAAATGTTAATGGGCGATTTAGTTTGGAGAAAGAAACGCTATCCTATGAAAACTTATATTTGAGGTTGTAAGTATGGATAAACAACATTACAAAATAGGACTTGTACTTTCTCAACCACCAGGGTATTCTGAAACTTTTTTTCAATCGAAGATAAAGGGTTTGATTGCACAGGGGATGGAAGTTGCATTGTATTGTCAAAAAGGCGATGACGATTTTAAATTATGCCCCGTGATTATAAGCCCGGCAGTATCTAGGAATCCAATTATTCAGGGGTTTTATTTTCTAAAGGTGTACCTGCAATTACTTTTGCATTTAAGGGCGGTTTTAAAGTATGTGCAACTTGAATTGAAGTCTGGAACAACTATATTTCAGTTGTTTAAACAAGTCTATCTTAATTCACATTTATTGAGTGCCAAGCTAGATTGGCTTCACTTTGGTTTTGCAACACAGGCTTTGGGCAGTGAAACAGTGGCGAAGGCGATTGGGGCAAAAATGGCGGTTAGTTTTAGAGGGTTCGATATAGCGGTGTATCCAAGAAAGCATCCTGGATGTTATAAAAAACTTTGGAAGTATGTTGATAAGGTGCATACGATTTCGACCTATTTATTGAGGGAAGCTTATTCGTTAGGCCTGTCTAAGAATACTCCTTTTGAACGTATTACACCTGCAGTTAATTTGGATTTAATACATTCTGAATCGAGGATGGAGGTTGCTGCTTCTGAGGAAATACAAATTGTAACTATTGCTAGACTACATTATATAAAAGGGATCGATCTCCTAATAGAAGCCGCCTCGCTATTAAAACAAAAATCTTTGAAGTTTTCTTGGAAAGTTATTGGAGGAGGTACTAAGGAATATCAGGAACGTTATCAATATCATATTTACGAGAAAGGATTACAAAAGGAGGTTTTGCTAACTGGAAAACTTTCCCATAAAGAAACCCTTAAGCTGTTAACTAGCGCTAATCTATATGTACAACCAAGCTTGAATGAGGGCTTTTGTAATGCAGTGCTTGAGGCTCAGGCAATGGGAACACTCACAATAGCATCAAATACCGGAGGTTTGCCAGAAAATATTGTGGACGGGAAGACAGGATGGTTGTTTGAAAGTCAGTCGGCAGAATCGTTGGCAAGACAAATAGAGTGGGTTTTGGCATTAAACGTTACGGAAAAAAGTCAGATTTCTACGGATGCGATGAAAAGGGTTAGAGAGGTATTTAATATTGAAAAACAACAAAGGGAGTTTTTTGGGTTTTATTTATGATTGGGGTCTCGATACAAATTTGAATTCGGCTAGCGCCTTTTTCAAATTCACTCGACCTGACATGAGTATTGAACGGGGTCTCGATACAATCCCTCCCAAGGCTCGGGATCACTCGACCTGACATGGGTCTCGAACAGGGTCTCGATACAATCCCTCCCAAGGCTCGGGATCACTCGACCTGACATGAGTATTGAACGGGGTCTCGATACAATCCCTCCCAAGGCTCGGGATCACTCGACCTGACATGAGTACTGAACGGGGTCTCGATACAATCCCTCCCAAGGCTCGGGATCACTCGACCTGACAAAGAAGTAAAGTGTCAGTTCGAGTGTTTTTTACTGTAGCAGAGCGGAAGGAAAAAATGTATCGAGAATGCTTCACAAAGCAACATCTTTATTTTTTTGTAATTTAAAGTTGTGAAAACCTATTATGTTTATATTCTTTCCTGTTCTGATGGTTCCTATTATACTGGGGTTACTTCAAATTTGACCCAACGCATTGAAGATCACCAGCAAAAAAAGCACTTAAATAGTTATACCTCAAAAAGACTACCTATTACGCTAGTATTTTATTGCACCTTTACCGAAATAGCTATTGCCATTGACACCGAAAAGCAAATTAAAAAATGGTCGCGTGCAAAAAAGGAGGCTTTGATCAATGAAAGCTATGATTTACTGCCGAATCTTGCTAAAAAGAGGTTTGGAGAGTGAAAGGATCTCGGTTTAAAAAAGGGTCTCGATACAAATTTGAATTCGGCTAGCGCCTTTTTCAAATTCACTCGACCTGACATGAGTACTGAACGGGGTCTCGATACAATCCCTCCCAAGGCTCGCGATCACTCGACCTGACATGAGTACTGAACGGGGTCTCGATACAATCCCTCCCAAGGCTCGCGATCACTCGACCTGACATGAGTACTGAACGGGGTCTCGATACAATCCCTCCCAAGGCTCGGGATCACTCGACCTGACATGGGTCTCGAACAGGGTCTCGATACAATCCCTCTCAAGGCTCGGGATCACTCGACTTGACATGGGGGTTTGATTGATTAAAGATTGTATCGAGAATGGTTTCAACATCCAAATTTTTAATCATTAGAAATACTATATTTATCCCAATGAAAATTTTCTACCCAAAATCTCATTACAATAAGGCTCATCGTGGCTTACTATTTCCATTATTGAAGCCATTTATAAAAGTCGAAGGTTTTACAGATGCTAAGCGTATTGCAACCTATGGGGTTTCTGAAAAGGATTTTCATATTACCGAACTTATTGATGAAGCTGATGTGGTAGTATTAACAATGGCTTGGAATTATTATATCAAAACAAAGCAAGAAGCGCTCGCCAATAACTTCATTAAGGAGTGTGCGAAAATAAATAAAAAGGTAATTGCTGTTAATGCAGGTGATTTTGGAGTAGGGACTCCTTATTTTAAAAATCTGATTATTCTTAGGTCCAGCGGGTATAAATCTAAATTTACTAATAATGAATATGCCCTTCCAGCTTTTATGGTCGATCCTCTTAAGAAATATTTTAATACAACAGAAATATTCGAAAAACCTTTTTTCGCAAGGCCTGTTGTCGGTTTTTGTGGGCAGGCCAATCCCTCACTTTTAAATGCTGGGAAAGAAATTATTAGTACGGGTTTACGTAACTTAAAAAGTTATATGGGGGTGTCGAATAACGAAGTCCAACAAGTACTTTCAACTTCCTTTTTAAGGGCTTCTGTGCTAAAGACATTGCAAAATTCGGAAGATGTGGAAACCAATTTTATTCTCCGTAAAAAATATCGTGCGGGGGTTACCACCAATAAGGACGCTCATAAATCTACTTTAGAGTTTTACAATAACTTAAAGGATTCGCAATATGTAGTGTGTGTACGGGGCGCCGGTAATTTTTCGGTACGTTTATATGAAACTTTGGCTATGGGACGCATACCTGTTTTTGTAAATACAGATTGCGCGCTTCCTTTTGATAATCTTATTGATTGGAAAAGTCATGTTGTTTGGGTTGAAGCAAAGGAAATAGATAAGATTGGAGAAAAAATAATAGATTTTCACTACTCACTATCTTCATTAGATTTTATAGATTTACAAAAAACCAATCGTCAATTATGGGAGGGCAAATTAACCTTGAATGGATTTTTTAAAAATTACCAATCCATTAATTAAGCAAGTCCATTTTCAAAGAAGTAAGTTCTGGTTTGCATAATGATAAATTAACAGCTAGCATGAAATTAATTAAAGTTATTAAGAACCCTATGGCCTATGCGTCTGCGGCCCTTAATAAAACAAAAAATGTTTTTCGAACTCAGTTTTACAAAGGTGACACGGTATATTGTGAAATCTGTAAATGGAATGGAAAACAGTTTTTTAAGGGGAAGTGTCCCAATTGTAATTCTTTGCCTCGTACCAGATTAATACCTTTTTCATTGCGTCATTTTGATTTAATTGATAGCGGACTAAAAATTTTACATATAGCTCCTAACATTAACGAATATTACTATGTTTTGAATAATTTCCCTGACTTTGATAGGTACGATAGGTTAAATATTAAGAAAGCATTTCCCCATATAAATTTAGTTCAGGATATTACCAAGTCGGATAGTAAGGATGATACTTATGATTTGGTTGTTGTTTGGCACGTTTTTGAACATATAGTTGAAGATGTAAAAGCGGCTTCGGAAATATATAGAATTTTAAAACCAAATGGTAACTTGCTAATGAGTGTGCCTATTTATCCGGTTAGGAGCGAGAAAACCTATGAAGATTCTTCCATTCCATATAAGGATTATGAGAAGGTTCATGGTCATGATGATCATTGTAGAAGTTGTGGACTTGATTATTATCAGCGGTTTGAAACGGTAGGGTTTAGTACCTCAACCTTAAAGAGCTATTCAGCAGAAGAATTAAAAAGGTTTGGATTAAGTAAAACACACGTGGCCTGGTGCTTTCATAAAAAAGGATGATATTCAGTTTTTTAAAATACTTACAACCAGCACATTACTTTCAGATAGACCGAAAGGACGGGTCGTCCGTTTTTCCTAAAGTGGGTGAAATACCCGATTCGATTTTAAGTCAGTTAGAGACAGATTCCAATTTTAGTTCTTCCATTGCTTCGGCTTACGATTTGTCTTGGCAAGCCATTCAGAAAGGATATATTGGAGATATAGCTACTTATACTACTTTTCAGAAGTTGGCAGTTGTTGATGAATATCGTTTTATTAGAAAGTATTTTCATCCGGCCTGGGTGTTGTATGTTTTGTTATTACGTTTGCTGAGTTTATATAACCCGTTTAAAGAGATTAGTGCTTGGAAAAAGAGTAAAAGTTCTAAGCGAAGTGCTTACTTGCAGACCCCTATTTTGTATCCGGATTGGAGTTCGTTTCAATCGACACTAGTTGCTGAAAAGCCATTGGTAAGTGTCATAATTCCAACACTTAATCGGTATGTTTATTTGAAAGATGTGTTCGAGGATCTTGCAAAACAGAATTATACCAATTTTGAAGTAATCGTTGTAGATCAATCGAGACCCTATCAGGAGGATTTTTACAAACAATTTGATATAGACTTAACTCTAATTCATCAAACAGAGAGGGCCTTGTGGCTTGCTCGTAATCGCGCAATTGAGATTTCTAAAGGGGACTATTTATTGCTTTTTGATGATGATAGTAGGGTGGAACTTAATTGGATAGAGAATCATTTAAAGTGTTTGGACTTTTTTAATGCCGACGTATCTTCTGGGGTTTCTATATCTGCCGTTGGGGCACAGGTTCCTGCAAATTATTCTTTTTTTAAGGTTTCGGACCAAATTGATACTGGGAATGTGCTCTTAAAGAAGCAGATATTTAGAGATATTGGTCTTTTCGATCGGCAATTTGAAAAGCAGCGTATGGGAGATGGAGAATATGGACTGCGGTGTTTTTTAAATAATTATAAGAATATTTCAAATCCATATGCGGGTAGAATACATTTAAAGGTAGGATCTGGAGGATTGCGTGAAATGGGTAGTTGGGATGCATTCAGAACGAAAAAATGGTTTGCGCCAAGACCTATTCCTAGCGTTCTCTATTTGTTCAGAAAGTACTACGGAAATAAAAGAGCTAGATTTGCTTTGTTAAAAACAGTACCGCCTTCTATAATTCCATATCGGTTTAAAAAGAACAAGAAGTTATTGGTAGTTGGAGTGTTTGTTTCGGTACTCTTATTACCATTGATACTTATACAAGTAGGTATTTCCTGGAGGGCGTCTTCAAAAAAGTTAATCCAAGGTGCATACATCAGTGAACTCTAAAAAACTACTTTTAATTAGTTCGGAATTTCCACCTCAGCCAGGAGGGATTGGGAATCATGCCTATAATGTGGCCACTTATTTACAGGCGACCCATATAGCGGTTACTGTGCTCACGGATCGGCGTTCAAAAGATGGGTTGGACGAAGTAGCTTTTGACGACAAACAGCCCTTCCTCGTAAAAAGAGTAGTACGTAGGCCTTTCATTTTTATAAGTTATTTCAATAGAATTCGAATGGCTTTTAGTTTACTGAGAAGGAACGATGTGGTTTTGCTTTCTGGTAAATTTTCTCTTTGGATTGGCGGAATGCTTAGTTTGTTTAGCTCAAAAAAAATGATTGCCGTGCTCCATGGGAGTGAAGTAGTATTGACCAATAGGTTGTTACGTAGTTATACAAATTGGTGTTTGCACCGATTTGAAAGTACCATTGCGGTTTCAAACTATACCAAAAGTCTTATTCCAGCAAATCTTCAGAAAAATTGCACAGTTATACCCAATGGATTTGCTATTGTTTCCGAAGTTGTTTCAGAAAAAGAAAAAACTACTCCAATTCATCTAATAACGGTTGGAAATGTGACCGAGAGAAAGGGGCAGCAAAATATTATTAAGGCGCTTCCTTTGCTTTTGCAGAGATTTCCAGAGTTAACATATCATATAGTTGGAATTCCCACGGAGAAGGAGCGTTTGATTGCCTTGGCAAAATCATTAAACGTTCTTGAGGCGGTAGTTTTTCACGGAATGGTTACTGAAGCTGATAAGATTATGCTATTGCAAAAGTCTAGTATTTTTGTGATGCTGAGCGAAGCTACTTCTGGTGGTGATGTTGAAGGTTTTGGAATTGCTATTTTAGAAGCAAATGCTTTAGGAGTTCCGGCCATTGGTGCGAAGGGCTGTGGAATAGAAGATGCCATTGATGACCAATTTTCTGGGGTTTTAATTGATGGTAATAAACCAGAGGAACTTGCTCAAGGAATGGAGGAGGTCTTAAACTCTTATTCTAGCTATTCTAAAAATGCGATTTCTTGGTCTAAAAAGTTTAAATGGGATGAAATTATTAGAGAATACTTAAAAATAATAAAGATGAATTAAATGAAAATTAAGAATGCAATTATTATACATGGTCCAGGTCGAAGCGGTACTACTTTACTAAGTAGTATATTGTCTTTACATAAGGATTTGAGTTGGGTTTCAAACTATCAGAATAGATTTCCAAGTTATTTGTGGGTTTCTTATTTTAATAGGTTATTGTCCATTTCGGCCTTTGAAAAATTTAGTAGGGACAGAAAAAAATATCCGAAACCCTCCGAGCCTTATAGTTTTTGGAATTATTATGTTCCTGAATTTAATGATGCGAATATTGCAAGAATCTCTGAAAAATCGGCGAAAAATGCAATTTCTGCAATTAAATACATCCAAAAAGTAAATTCGAAAGATCGATTTGTAACTAAAATAACTGGGCTTTCTAGATTTCAAAGTATTGAAGCAATTTTCGAAGATCCAACTATTATATGGATCGATAGAGACCCCAAATCTGTAATTCTATCTTATTATCGTAAAAAATGGCGATACAAGAATAAATTGGAAATTTTTAACACAATACCAAGGGCTAAATTATTGGAAGAATATACAGCTTTGTACCGAAAGTTTCAAAATGATAAAAAAGAGCTTGAACGATTTAATTTGAAAACATTTCGCTATGAAGATTTGGTTGAAGATAAGAACAAATTCTTTCTTGAAATATGCGATTTCTTAAAATTAGAGTATTCAAGAGAATTTAAAGAATTGGTGGATAGTTGGGATATTAAACAGGGTACAAATAAGTTTAATAAAGCTATGCTTAGCGAAGATGAATTGAATTATTTAACCAAATTAATTGATGAGCTGGAATGAAGCTAGCAATAATCTCACATACAGAGCATTATTTATCTAAAGGTGGTAGCGTCGTTGGCTGGGGACCCACGATTAGTGAACTAAATTATTTAGCAGATTCTTTTGATACAATTTACCATATTGCGTTTTTACATAAGGCAACGCCACCACCAAGTTCGTTGCCGTATACTTCATCAAACATTATTTTTATCCCCTTGCCACCTTCTGGAGGAAGAACCCTGATGGCAAAACTTTCAGTGTTGAGTCGGTTGCCAAAAACCTTATCGATTATCCATAAAACCTTAAAAGAGGTTGACGCGTTTCAATTTCGAACACCTGTAGGGATTGGGGTGTATTTAATTCCGTGGTTAACACTTTTTACAAAGAAAAAAGGGTGGTATAAATATGCGGGAAATTGGAAGCAAGAATCGCCTCCTTTGGGTTATGCCTTGCAGCGTTGGATGCTGAAAAAACAAGCTAGAAATGTAACTATAAATGGTAAGTGGAGTGACCAACCAGACCATTGTCTCACCTTTGAAAACCCTTGTCTTAGTTTGGAAGAGCGAGAGGAGGGCAAGAAATTTATTTTATCTAAATCATATGAAGGTCCGTTTTCATTCTGTTTTGTAGGTCGACTAGAGGATGAAAAAGGTGTACAACGCATTATAGATGCCTTTGGGGCACTTTCTAGCAAAGATAGGATTGGAACAATACACTTTGTAGGCAATGGTCAAAAAATGGAGCACTATAAAGAGGAAAGTCGGAGATTAGGAGTTCCTGCTGTTTTTCATGGTTTTTTAAGTCGGAATGAGGTATTTGATCTATATAGGCAGTGTCGTTTTTTATTGTTACCCAGTACGGCTTCGGAAGGTTTTCCGAAAGTGATTGCGGAGGGAATGAATTATGGATGTATTCCAATTGTTTCGAAGGTATCCAGTATTGGACAATATATAACTTCAGATAACGGATATATTGTCAATCCTGTTAATGGAAATCAACTGCATACGATCTTGGAAGGAATTTTAGAAGAGAAAGAGGTTGCTTTAAAAGAAAAGGCTGTTTTAGGCTATGATGTTGCCTCAAGCTTTACCTTTGAGCATTATAAAGAAAGAATTTTGGGTGAGATTCTTGGGCTTGATAACTAAAATTATAACATTATTAAAAAGAAAATTACAAATAACTGGCTATCGTTTTATCTCATACTATTTCATATAGGTTTGGGGATTATGGGGTCTGTTTATCGCCCGTTGATGCAAATTTATTTTTTCCTTGCCATTGGGTTTTTCCTTTATAGGATATTTGTTTTTAAGGACAAACAGAGGGAAGTGCTAATTGCTGCGGCATATATGATGGGTGCTGAAGTTTATTTTAGGATGACCAAGGCAATGGTTTTTTACGAATCTGGTAAGTACTTGATCATACTTTTTTTAACGATAGGGATATTTTATAAGGGATTTAAAAAGAAATCATTCCCATATTTACTCTACTTGCTTTTATTGGTTCCTGGAATTTTTGTAGCCTATTATAATTTGGATTATGAAGCTGCATTTCGTCAAATGATTTTGTTCAATTTGAGTGGTCCTATATGTTTAACTGTCGCTTCTGTGTATTGTTATAATCGTAGGGTACAGTTTAAAGAGATGCTTGGACTTTTGGATGCAATAGTATATCCTCTTATTGCGATGACCGTCTATATTTATCTTTATAACCCTGATATCCGTGAGGTGATAACGAGTACGGCTTCCACTTCGGATACATCGGGAGGATATGGTCCTAATCAGGTAGCTACGATGCTTGGCTTGGGAGTTTTTATATTATTTACACGCTTATTGATTCCTTATAAAAACAAACTAGTCCATTTTTGTATGATGTTTTTTCTTGTTGCCATGGCCTATAGAGCCTTGATTACATTTTCTAGGGGAGGGGTTTTAGTTGCGGTAATAATGGTGGCAGTATTCTCTGTTATTCTTTATTTTTCAACAAGTCTTAAAACTAAGTTTAGAATAACGTATAAGCTTATTGCGGTTGTAGGCGTTGTGTTTGCCATATGGTTATATGCATTGCTACAAACCGGTGGGCTCATTGGTAATAGGTATTCAAATGAGGATGCTTTAGGTCGAGAAAAGGAAGATGTGACAACCGGTAGAACAGAACTTTTATTCGCCGATATAGACGCCTTTAAGGAATCTCCTATTGTCGGGATTGGTGTGGGAAGGGTTAAGGGTTACTATATCGAAAAGCTCAACATAGAATTACCTAGTCATAATGAGGTTGCTAGGATGCTTTCTGAACATGGTTTGTTTGGGTTAATTGCCTTATTAATATTATTATTTACGCCCATAGTTTCTAAAATATATGGCAGAAAAAATATATTTTTCTATCCACTACTTTTATTTTGGATACTAACAATATCTCACTCCGCTATGAGAATTGCAGCACCTGCTTTTATCTATGGTCTATCTCTTTTAAGTTTACAATATGGAAGCAAAGAAAATCCTATACATAGGAAACAACTTAAGCAAGGAGCGTAGTACAGTCACTACTATAGCTACTTTGAGTTCTGCTTTAAGAAAGGAAGGTGTTGTTGTTTATATTTCATCATCGGTTCCTAATAAAATGTTTCGATTTTTGGATATGTTACTAAGCACTTTTATTTATCGAAATAAGGTAGATTTGGTGCTGATAGACACCTACAGTACTCAAAATTTTTATTATGCGGTTGCCGTAGCGAAGCTTTGTCGATTTTTTAAACTTCCATATATTCCTATTTTGCATGGGGGAGATCTTCCCAGTAGACTTGATAAATCTCCCGGACTTTCAAAAAAACTTTTTGAAGGCGCCAAAACAAATGTAACGCCATCACGATATTTATTTGAGGCGTTCAAAGCAAAAGGGTATCATAAACTTGCATTGATTCCAAATACCATTGAAATAGGTAATTACCCATTTTTAAGAAGAAAAAAACCGCAGGCAAAATTATTGTGGGTGCGTTCGTTTAGTAGTATTTATAATCCGCTTTTAGCAATTGAAGTTATGAAGTTACTTAAAGAACAGGGTGTAAATTCTAGTTTGTGTATGGTGGGTCCTGAAAAAGATGGTTCCTTGGCGAAGTGTAAAATGGAAGCTGAAAAACATGGACTGGCCGTTACTTTTACGGGTAAATTGACTCAATCTGAATGGACATCCTTAGCAGCAGAATATGACATATTTATTAATACAACCAATTTCGACAATACTCCCGTAAGTGTTATGGAGGCAATGGCTTTGGGCTTAGGAATAGTATCTACTAATGTTGGGGGGATTCCGTATTTAATTGATCATAATGAGACGGGCATTCTTGTATCACCAAATAACGCTCAGGATTTTGTAAATGCTATAGTTGAATTAGTTACCAATGATTCACTTTTTGAATCGCTTACCTCCAAAGCTAGACAAATGGTGGAGGTTTTGGATTGGCATAAAGTAAAGAAGCAATGGCTTGCGCTTATAACTAATTAATACTTATTTTTAACCTGCCAACAACGTATTATGGATAAGAAATCTAGCATTCATTTTGATATATCAGAGCGGAAGGTCCTACTCCGTATTCTGGATATTGTGAGTGTTCTTTCGCTGCTATATCTGGTTGGACAGATTTTTAAGTTTGATTATTTTATAATTAACTCAGAACACTGGGTATGGTCCATTGTCTTAGCATTATACCTAACTATTTTTGCTACTATATTTGAGTTGTATAACCTGCAGAAAGCAAGTAAATTTGAGATTGTAGTTCAAAATGTAATCCTCACATCTTCTGTAACGGTACTGTTTTATCTACTAACGCCCTTTTTCACACCTATGCTTCCTGAAAATCGATTGCAGATTGTTTACTTCTATATATCTGTAAATATCGCCTTGTTTTTATGGCGTTATGCCTATATCGTTTTGGTCTCCGCACCTCGTTTTTTTAAGCGGGTTCTCTTGATAGGGGACGCTTCTGAAGTGGAAGATATTGTAGCTTCACTTCAAAAATCGGATCCGAATTATAAGGTGGTTGGTTTTATTAATACGGGTCGTGAGAACTACGTACCCACTCATTTTAAAGACTTTGAAGAGTTTAAAGTGAAAGATATTAACGCTACGGTAATTGAACAGGCAGTATCTGAAATAGTCGTAGCAACACAGCAGTCTAGTGGGATGACGGTTTCACTATATAATAAATTGATAAACCTGTTAGAGAATGGAGTTGCCATACGGGCATATACCCAGGTCTACGAAGAAATTACACATAGAATTCCGGTGCAGCATGTGGATAAGGATTTTTACAGATTTTTCCCTTTTAGCCGAAGCAATCAGAACAAATTGTATCTCTTTTTTCATAGAATATTGGATGTGTTGTTTTCAATTCTTGGTTTGGCCTTTGGGTTTGCACTCTTTCCGTTAATCCTTGTCGGGAATTTATTCGCCAATAAAGGACCTTTATTTTATACTCAGATTAGGGTTGGACGCAACGGAAAAGAGTTTAAGATATTTAAGTTGAGAAGTATGGTGACCGATGCTGAAAAAGATGGGGCTCAGTTTGCTTCGGAAGGGGACACACGTGTCACTAAATTTGGACGTTTTCTACGAAAGTCGCGGTTTGATGAAATCCCTCAGTTTATTAATGTGATTCGAGGAGAGATGAGCGTTATTGGTCCAAGACCCGAAAGGCCGGTGTTTGTTAAAGAGCTTTCAGAAGCTATTCCGTTTTACGAAGTGCGGCATCTGGTAAAGCCAGGTGTTACGGGCTGGGCACAAGTAAATGCCAAATATGGATCTTCAGAAGAAGATGCCCTAGAGAAATTACAATACGATCTTTATTATATCAAACATCGCAGTTTGTTTTTAGATATAAGTATTGTGGTAAAAACCCTGAGTACAATTATCTTTTATAGGGGGCAATAAGATTTAAACATTCGCTTTTTTAAAATATTTCAGTAGATAGAGATAACGGACAACCAATGCGAGAAACAATGGCAATAAGCCAATTGCGAAAACCTGTACCCCTGTGATCCAATGAATGCTAAGTAAGGACATACATATCAAAAGGAAGAATACATATTTGCTAATCCAAGCTTTAGGTTGTTTCTTTAAAATTGCGATTGTAAATAAGAGAGAAAGCGGTGAAGCCCATAGTAGGTTGTAATTGTTGGCCGTTGTGGAATGATCTGTGCCAAACCACAGTAATAGTAGTATCACGCCTATAATTCCCGTAATAAAAAAGATGGAGGCATCTAAGAATCTACTTCGCTTATCGTTTTTGAAATCCTTATAAGTTATCCATAAAATTAGCAGTCCAATACAGCCAAAAATAAATAACGGACTCGTGAAAAAGTTGCTTTTGGGTTTTTTAAGCTCAGAATCGAACAAGGAGTTGGTTTGTTTTACTAAAGGTGTTTCAATCGAATAGCGCAAGATTACTGCATTTTCAAAGCCCGAAATAAGGTATTCTGGTAAGAATTGGTATTCAACAGGTTTCGCTTTACGATCAACAACAGCTCCTATTGCTATATCCATCCCTAGGCTTCCCCAAGAATTTGCGTTCACATTTTTCTGAATTAAGGTTCTAAACGTATAGTCTTCGGTAATATGGTCTTGTTTAAAGACAAGATTTTCACCTACCACTTCTTTTAGAACAAAAGGAATCTTCGTTGCGCAATTGTCATAAAAGAAATCGTATAAGTATTTTCTATTCTCTGGTTTTACATTATTCTGAAGGTAATTGAATAGCGCTTGTCTTTCTGAAGCGTTGAGGTTTAAGACTTGCTCTTTTAACCAACGGTTTTGTTTTTTATAATAATTGAAAAACGGTTGAAAGTTGTTCACCCCCAATTGATATAACAGTTTTCCTCTGGCAAATTTTAAATAAAAGTTAGGTGTATTGAAGTCGTATTGTCCATAATCAAAAACCATATCGACCCCTGTCTCTGGATCGTGAATTCTGAAGGCACTGTGTCCAAAAGAATCATTAAGTACATCGCCAGGACCAATTGAAAGTAAGCTTACTTCGGCTGAATCGGAAAGAGGAATGTATTGTGCTTCCACTATGGAAGTGATGAGTACGAAAGCAATAAAAAGGAACTTTTTTACCATTTGGTTTCAGAATTCAGTTTGGCAAAGTAATATATTAAAAAGTAAGACATCAAGTTACTATCTAAAAATACTCCAATCTAATTTAATGGAAAAGACATTTGAATATAAGGCTGCACTTTGGTCACCAATATCTGTAAGGGCGTAGTCTACATAAATTCCTTTATATTTAAACCCTACCCCAATATTAGGTTGAAAGCCAACCGAGTCACTACCATCAAGTTCTTTTATGTTTTGAAAGTTACCCACGCCTCCTCTAACAAAGATCATATCGATATAACCAAATTCAAGACCAAAGGCTGGCGTAATACTCGCCGTAGATGAGGAAATGATATCATTGGTTTCTGCGAATCGAACATTTAGATCCAATTCGGTTTGTAGGGTATAATCGTAGCGATATACAAACTTTTTCGACACCCCAAGCTGTAGTTTGGGAATGGTAATTTCTGTAGATTCTGGTAGCTCCTGGTTCTGTCCTTCTACCGCGTCTTGAATAGTTGCAAACTCTTCTTCGTCGATTGCCCAAGCATTAAAGGTTGTAGAGATATCTCTTGCCATTAAACCAAAATGCCAATCGTTCTTACTTTTAAACTGAATTCCGGCATCCAAGCCAAAACCCCAGGAGGAAGCAAAATTTCCTATCACCCTACGAATTACTTTGGCATTGATTCCAAAATTTAATCCGTCAAGTGGAAGTGCACGCGCATAGGAGAATGTAACACCGTAATCTGCCGTTGAAAATACACTTATTCTATTGTAGTCAATATTTCCTTGATCGTCGATTAATTGAGTGGTGTTTAAGATGTTATCTACACCAAATCTAATGATGGATAAAGCTACCACACTTTTATTGTCTAAAGGCATTGCAAAGGCTGCATAATCATAACTCGCAATATTTGCAAAGTAGGAGGCGTGCATAAGGGATAGTTGTCTGTCTTCAAGATTAACCAATCCAGCAGGATTCCAATAACCAGAATTTACATCGCCCGTGGAGGCAACAACGGCATTGGACATACCAAAAGCGGCAGCATCCACGCCAATATTCATAAACTCATTAGAATATTTCCTAACAGTTTGCGAAGAGGCAACAAATGACAGGAATACTAATGCTAAAAATAGGTTCTTCTTCAAGCTTGCAATTTTGGACAAATATCTCACTATTTTACAGAATACTAAACTATAATTTTAGGGACATATTGTGTTTTCATACTGTAATGTGTCATTAGACGCAAATACTTTGTTATTTTTACATAAATGATCCATTAAATATGATAAAACAGATTCCTAACATAATCACTTCGCTTAATTTATTGTGCGGATGTGTTGCTATTCTTTTTGCTGTTTCGGGCGACCTTATTACGGCTTCTGGATTTGTTTTCTTCGGAATTTTCTTTGACTTTTTTGATGGTTTGGCGGCGCGTTTATTAAATGCACAAAGTGATGTTGGACTGCAGTTTGATTCGTTAGCAGATATGGTGACTAGTGGATTGGCACCGGCCATCGTAATGGTGCAGTTGCTAAGTGAAGCTATTACTGGCGCTCCATTTCAAATAAATGCTGCTTCCGAAACGATGGGTTGGAATAGCGAGAGTAGTACGCTTATGCCGCTTATAGGGCTTGTTATAGCTGTAGCCTCGGCATATAGATTGGCCAAGTTTAACGTAGATACAAGGCAAACCGATAGTTTTATAGGGCTTCCCACACCAGCAAATACTTTATTGATTCTGAGTTTACCTTTAATTTTGCATTTTCAGAATTCAGAATGGGTGGAAGGGATTATCTTAAACAAATGGTTTTTGATAGGATTAACGATTGTAAGTTCTATGTTATTGAATGCCGAGTTGCCTCTTTTTGCATTGAAATTTAAAACATGGGATTTTAAAAGTAACGCAATTCGTTATTTGTTTTTATTGTTATGTGGAATCTTGTTGGTAACACTGAAGTTTGTAGCAATACCAATAATCATTTTGATTTATATAGTGATGTCACTTTTTTGGAAGGAAAATAAATCTTAAAACTCCAACTTCTTTTTCCGAAGCTCAAAATTCTGACCTAAATATACTTTACGAACCATTTCATCTGCGGCCAATTCTTCCGGTTCTCCGTGTTTTAGGATACTTCCTTCAAACATAAGATACGTGCGGTCTGTAATTGCCAAGGTTTCTTGCACATTATGATCGGTAATAAGAATACCAATGTTTTTGTTTTTCAATTGCGCCACGATTCGCTGAATATCTTCGACCGCAACAGGATCAACTCCTGCAAAAGGTTCGTCGAGGAGAATAAAATGTGGGTCGGTGGCAAGTGCACGCGCTATCTCAGTTCTTCTACGTTCCCCACCACTTAATAAATCACCTCGGTTGGTTCGGATATGACCAAGACCAAACTCTTCAATGAGTGATTCCATTTTCATGAGTTGCTCTTTTTTTGAAAGCTTGGTGAGTTGCAAGACACTCAAAATATTATCTTCTACACTTAGTTTTCTAAAGATTGAGGCTTCTTGAGCTAGGTACCCAATTCCGTTTTGAGCTCTTTTATACATAGGGAAATCGGTAATTTCTGTTCCTTCCAGAAAAATACGCCCTCCATTTGGTTTAATAAGTCCAACAATCATATAGAAGGAAGTGGTTTTACCAGCACCGTTAGGTCCTAGAAGACCTACAATCTCCCCTTGGTTTACTTCTACAGTAATCCCTTTGACCACTTTTCGGCCTTTATAAGATTTTATGAGTCCTTCTGCTTTTAGTTTCATTTCGAATTTCTATAGCTAGATGTAAAAGTAGCAATTAATTTTGAGCCAATTCCTCAAGAGTTTCCCAATACTCAAATGCTTTTCTCAGGTGAGGAATTACAATGGTGCCTCCTATTAATAGTGAAACACTCATGCCTTCAACAACTTCCTCTTTACTAAGACCAAGTTTATGGCATTCTTCTAGGTGGTATTTTACGCAATCGTCACACCGTAGTACTAAAGAATTACCAAGCCCCATTAACTCTTTTGTCTTTTTAGGCAAAGCTCCTTCAGTAAAAGCATTGGTGTCAAGGTTAAAAATACGCTTAATGATTTTGTTATTGTCTGCAAGCATCTTATCGTTCATTTTTGAACGATAGGCGTTAAATTCTTCGACAGTGTTCTTAGCCATGAGTTTTTTCTTTTCTTTTTTGATTTCGAACAACGACTTTCGAAATGACGATACTTATTTCATATAGTATAATTACTGGAACTGAAACAATAACCTGACTAGCAATATCTGGAGGTGTTATTATTGCTGAAATAATTAATACGATAACCAGTGCAAATTTTCTGTATTTCCGAAGAAATTGAGGTGTAACCAGCCCAACTTTGGTCAAGAAATAAATAAGGATGGGTAGTTCGAAAATAAGTCCGCTGGCAATAACCGAAGCTCTTACCAGACCAATATAACTACTCAAATCAAAATCATTAAAAACTTGATCACTTACGCGATAGCTTCCAAGAAAATTGATAGATAAAGGGGTAACTACATAGTATCCAAAAAGTACTCCAATAAAAAAAAGGAAAGAAGCTACAATTATAAATCCTCTACTGCTCTTACGCTCATTGTCGTGGAGTCCTGGGCCAATAAACTTCCAAAATTCATATAAAACGTAAGGAAATGCGACTATAAAGCCTGCCATAATGGAAGTCCAAATATGCGCTGAGAACTGCCCTGCCATGGTTCTACTTTGTATTCTAAACTGCTCTTCGGTAAAACAGAAACTATCCTCTAGGCCAATGTTAGTGGCTATTCTACAAAGTAATTTATAGGTAGGGAAATCTGGATTTTTTGGGCCAAAAATAAGGACGTCAAAAATAAAATCTTTCGCTACAAATGCAATACAGGCCAGTACCATAACTGCAACTGTAGAGCGAATGAGGTGCCAACGAAGATCTTCTAAATGATCCAGGAAAGACATTTCTTTGGTCTTACTATTTTTATTTTCTAAACGTTTTGACATTAAATAATACCTTCCTTGGTAAGGTTATGAATATGTACTACTCCGCAATACTTTCCGTCTTCTTCGGCTAGAATTTGAGTAATACCAAAGGTATCCATAATTTCCATTGCTTCAACAGCCATTGCGTCGTTACTTATCATTTTAGGATTTTTAGACATAATATCTTTCGCGGTTAGGCCTTTAAAAGAATCCACTTTGGTAAGCATTCTACGTAAATCGCCATCTGTAATAATTCCAACAACAACATCGTTTTCAACAACGGCTGTAACTCCAAGCATTTTTTCAGAAATTTCAACAATTACATCCTTTACGTCTGTATCTGGATTTACTTGTGGTCTTTCATTTAAAGAGGTAAGATTACTTACCCTTAAGTATAATTTTTTCCCTAAAGATCCACCTGGATGAAATTTAGCAAAGTCCTTACTAGAAAACCCGTGAAGGTCTAATAAACACATTGAAAGAGCATCTCCAATCACTAGTTGAGCCGTGGTGCTCGTTGTTGGCGCAAGATTATTAGGACAAGCTTCTTTTTCTACATAAGCGTGAAGGACATAGTCTGCTTGTTCTCCTAGGAATGATTCTCTGTTTGAGGTTATAGCGATTAATGTATTTCCAATAGCTTTTAATAGTGGCACTAAAACCTTTATCTCGGGTGTATTTCCACTTTTAGAAATGCAAATGACAGAATCATTTTGTTGGATGGTTCCTAAATCACCATGAATTGCATCGGCGGCGTGCATAAATATGGCGGGAGTTCCTGTGGAGTTTAAAGTTGCCACAATCTTAGTTGCGATATTTGCACTTTTTCCTATTCCAGTTACAACGACCCTACCTTTAGAGTTATAGATGTCATTCACGGCTTCAGCAAATTCCTCATCAACCAAGTTTGCTAAATGTAAAATGGCATTTCCTTCTGTTTCGATCGTTTTTTTTGCGATGGAAATAATTTGTGCTTTATTATTCAAAATTTTACTCATTTGATTGTTTGAAACTGTTTCAGAAATTAGTATATTTAAATTATAAACGGAATCATAAATTAGTTTAACAATCGCAATACACTATTAACAAGATGCAGTTATTTTATAATGGTTGCAAAATTACGATTGTTCCTGTGTTAAAACAATTTATTTTGATGACCAATACCAAATTATTTATATATTATCCAGAGCGGCGTGGAGAAAATTGATATATACGCTGCACTCAAGACATATTTTGGGTTTACTAAGTTTAAAGGACTTCAGGAGGAGGTAATAGAAAGTATTCTTGCTGGACAAAGTACTTTTGTAATTATGCCTACTGGGGGTGGTAAATCCTTGTGCTATCAACTTCCTGCGTTAATTAGAGAAGGAACTGCTATTGTGGTATCTCCTTTAATTGCATTAATGAAAAATCAAGTTGATGCGTTGAGGGCTATTTCTTCGGATGATGGAATTGCACACGTGCTTAATTCTTCCTTAAATAAAACCGAAATTAAAAAAGTAAAGAGTGATATCGAGAACGGTATTACTAAATTACTCTATGTTGCCCCTGAGTCGCTTACCAAAGAAGAGTATGTTGAATTCTTATTGCAGCAGACTATTTCTTTTGTTGCTATAGATGAGGCGCATTGTATTAGTGAATGGGGCCATGATTTTAGACCAGAATACAGAAATCTTAAAACCATTATTCAACGAATTGGAGATAATATTCCAATTATCGGTCTCACGGCAACAGCTACTCCGAAAGTTCAGGAAGATATACTTAAAAATTTAGGGATTCAAGACGCCAATACATTTAAGGCTTCTTTTAATCGTCCTAATTTGTACTATGAAATTCGGCCGAAAACCAAAAGTGTGGATTCGGATATTATTCGGTTTGTGAAAGAACACGAAGGTAAAAGTGGGATTATTTATTGTTTAAGTAGAAAAAGGGTCGAAGAATTGGCCCAAATTCTACAGGTAAATGGAGTGAAGGCGGTGCCTTACCATGCTGGGTTGGATGCCAAAACAAGAGTGCGTCATCAAGACATGTTCCTAATGGAAGATACAGATGTGGTTGTCGCTACCATTGCCTTTGGGATGGGAATTGATAAACCCGATGTTCGTTTTGTAATTCACAATGATATTCCTAAAAGTATAGAAAGCTATTATCAAGAGACAGGAAGAGCTGGTAGAGATGGTGGTGAGGGAATTTGTTTGGCTTATTATTCGTATAAAGATATAGAGAAGCTTGAAAAGTTTATGAGTGGCAAGCCTGTTGCAGAACAGGAAATAGGCCACGCTCTTTTGCAAGAAGTGGTTGCCTTTGCCGAAACTTCGATGTCTAGGCGGAAGTTTATTCTCCATTATTTTGGAGAGGAATACGATAATGAAACCGGCGAAGGAGGAGATTTGGATGACAATATGCGCTTTCCAAAGAAGAAACACGAGGCGCAGGAAGAGGCATTAAAATTATTGACTATAGTTGATAAGACGAACGAGCAGTATAAGTCTAAGGAATTGGTGAATGTGTTGGTAGGAAAGGTAAATGCCATGATAAAATCGCATCGCACAGATACCCAAGATTTCTTCGGAAGTGGTTCTAATAATGATGCTGCTTTTTGGATGGCTTTGCTACGGCAGCTGTTAGTTGCTGGATACCTTCGGAAGGATATAGAAACCTATGGTGTGGTGAAATTAACCAGTTTGGGAATTGCTTATATTAAGAAGCCAGTTTCATTTATGATGACCGAAGACCATTCGTTTAAAGAAGCGAATGACGATACTGTTATTGTGGCTCAAAAAGGAGGAGGTGCTTCAGACGATATGCTGTTTAAACTTTTGAAGAACGAGCGGAAGAAAGTTGCAGATATGCTTAGCTTGCCTCCATTCGTTATTTTTCAAGATCCATCATTGGAAGATATGGCGCTTAAGTATCCTATTAGTATGGAGGAACTGTCTAATGTTCATGGGGTAGGTGAAGGGAAGGCAAAAAAATATGGAAGTTCGTTTTTAAAACTTATTCAGAATTATGTTGCCGAAAATGATATTCTCCGCCCAGATGATTTTGTTGTTAAATCTACAGGTAGTAACAGTGCGCTTAAGCTATATATAATTCAGAATGTAGATAGAAAATTGCCGCTCACAGATATTGCAAGTTCCAAGGGATTGGAAATGACCGATTTTATAAAAGAAATGGAGGCGATTGTTTTTAGCGGTACAAAGTTGAATATTAGTTATTGGGTTGATGATGTTTTGGACGAAGAACAGCAAGAAGAAATCCATGAATATTTTTTAGAGGCGGAAAATGATTCTATTGAAGTTGCCATGGAAGAATTTGATGGAGAATATGACGTGGATGAGCTTCGTTTTTATCGTATCAAGTTTATAAGCGAAGTGGCTAATTAATATTTGCCAATTTCTTCAATTTTATTGTCTTCCATTTTTGTATTCTTTTTCCAAAATTTTTTAAGAAAGAAGTATAAGCCAGTACATGCCAATAGGCCTACTGGAATACCTAAAAAGCTTAATGTGGCATCACTTGAACCTTCAATTAGGTTTGTGGAAAATAATAAATCAGAAATCGCTAAAATAACGCCTAAAATAACTTGTGCTGCATAAAAAGTAACGACGCCTAAAATGGCAAATACCCATTTGTTTTTATCGAATTCATCCGCTAAGTTGTAAAAATACTTTCCAATAAAATAAATGAGAAAGATACCAATCATACGACTGTATTTTGTTTGAGTAGTTAATAGTTCGTGAATATAGTATTTTTACTTAAATTATACTTTCCTCCTTTTATACAAAATAGTATCTTTGCACCCTCAAACTCCAAAGCTTATACAGTGGAGTTCAATCATTTAAAAAACAAGAAAATGCAAGACGGTATTTACGCTAAAATAACTACTGAAAAAGGTGAAATTTTAGGACAGTTAACCTACAAACAAACCCCGGGAACGGTCGGTAATTTTGTGGCCTTGGCTGAAGGAAATCTAGAAAATGATGCAAAACCACAAGGAACTCCATATTACGATGGATTGTCATTTCACCGAGTGATTCCAGATTTTATGATTCAAGGAGGTGATCCAGCGGGTACTGGGGCTGGTGGACCAGGTTATAAATTTGACGATGAGTTTCATCCTGAACTAAAACACGATCGACCAGGCGTTTTTTCTATGGCAAATGCTGGACCAGGAACCAACGGAAGTCAGTTTTTTATCACTCATATTCCAACAGATTGGTTGGATAACAAACACACGGTGTTTGGTCACGTGATTGAAGGACAGGATGTTGTTGATAGTGTTGGACAAGGGGATTCAATGAGCATTGAGATTATTAGAGTGGGAGAGGAAGCGAAAAACTGGAATGCTGTTGAAGTCTTTAGACAGTTCACTGGTTCTAGAGCCGAACGAGAAGCAGCTGCAAGAAAGTCGCAAGAAGATGCAATGAAAGAATTAACCCAAGGTTTCGAAAAAACGGAGAGTGGATTGCATTTCAAACACATTCAAAAAGGAGAAGGAGCTAAGCCTAATAAAGGAGAGACAGTAGCTGTACATTACAAAGGAATGTTGCCAGATGGTAGCGAGTTTGATAATTCGTACAAACGAGGGAATCCAATAGAATTTCCTGTTGGAATGGGGCAGGTTATCCAAGGATGGGATGAAGGGATTATGTTGCTAAATACTGGTGATAAAGCTCGTTTTGTAATCCCATCGCATTTGGCATACGGAGAACAAGGAGCTGGTGGTGTGATTCCTCCAAATACAACTTTGGTCTTCGATGTTGAGTTGATGGAAGTGAAAGGTTAATTTTCTGACATACAGTTTAGATAATCATACATAAAAAATAAATAAAAGACGCTTCGGGAGACTGGAGCGTTTTGTATTTTTACACTATGGACATAGAAAGGTTAAAATATCCTATTGGCAAATTTGATTGCCCTTCAAATATATCTCAGGCAACTTTGGAAGCTTGGATTTCAATTTTGGAACATTTTCCTAATAGATTAATAAGGCTGGTAGAAAACCTTTCCGAAGCACAACTAAATACGCCATATCGTCCTGAAGGTTGGACTGTTAAACAAGTTGTTCATCATCTGTACGACAGCCACCATAACAGTTATACAAGATTTAAGTGGACCTTGACTGAAGATACGCCGCTTATTAAAGCGTATAATGAAGCGGATTGGGCTAAGTTATTTGATTATTCTACAGCACCCATTGATTTGTCATTGCAAGGGCTTGTAGCATTGCATGTGAAACTAGTTTTTCTTCTGAAGGGTATGTCTTCAGATGATTTTACTAAAGAATTTATACATTCTGATAAGCGGGAAAAAGTTTCATTGGCTGATAACACGGGTATCTATGCCTGGCACTGTAACCATCATTACGCACATATAGAAGGTGGTTAAAAGAGAAGGGTGGAAATAAATAACGCGCCATTACAGCGTGCTTTTTAATACGTTATTTTCTTTTACTGAACAACAAGTTTTTCAGTAGTCAATTTGTTTCCATTCTCATAAACGCTCACAAAATAAACACCTTTCGCATAATTCACAACATCTAATAAAATTTTGTTACTAGTAGCTTCCGTAGTTCTGTGCGTAATTACTTTCCCGTTTATGTCAATAACTTCATAGCCAGTTAAAACCATGCTGTTACTTTGGATTGTTACCGTTTCTTCTGCTGGATTAGGGTATAGCAAAATTTGTGGGGCTTCACTTGTATTGTCTGTAACGCCTAAAGTTGCATCGTACAAATCCTGTAGAGCATCAATGGGTTCGAAGATTGTAGTAGTAATCCATACGTTCAAGTCTAAAGAAAGGTTTCCATAAGAACTATCGGTATCTAAAGGATCTGCGACTCTAAGAAAAGCGGAGGCTGAGCTAATTCCATTACTGAGACATCTTGAGTCGGCCCCAGGCCTTTTAGCACCCTGTAATGCAGCCATTAGCTTGTCTGCCAAAGTACCTGCAGTATTTACAAAAGCCGTCTCCATATCGTTTACAACATCTTCTGAAATTAGAATGTTACCAGCAATAGCATAGTTAGGACCTTCGATGTGAATAAATTCGGCAAAGCAACTTGGTCCAGTATATGCTGCACTTCGTGGATTACCAGAATTTAGATCAACAATGTTATATTGTCTCGCAGAAGGATCATTGTTTACATCATTGGTTAATAACCAGTCTATTATCTCTTGTGGGGAATCGCCTGCTATCATTCTTGCTGTAGCATTAGACTGATTGGTTGGGTCCCAAAAAGATTGGGTATGAATGGCTCCAACTCCCAACACAATAGCACTAATATCTTGTGCACCATCTTGTGAAGAAATACAGGTGGCACCAGCACTTCCAATTTCACCCGTTATGGGATCAACGGCAACTATAGAAAAGGTGTGTTGGCCAAACACAGATAAGTTCACGCATAAGGCGGTAAAAAGGTATAGTGCTTTCATAATTTTTAAATATATATTAGGTTTCGTCTATGTAACAGCTAAAGATTAAAATACCCGAAAATTATCCAATTATTTCCATTTAATATTACAACCAATACTAGGCTTTTGGTCCTTGCGCTGAGGATTGTTATTCAATACATTGTCTAGTGCCTCCCGAAGATCCCTTCCATTTACAGGAATCCCATTTCCTGGACGAGAATTATCGAGTTGTCCCCGATAAACAAGTTTTAACTCAGCATCAAACAGATAGAAATCTGGAGTACAAGCAGCATCATAGGCTTTTGCCACTTCCTGAGTTTCGTCGTATAAATATGGAAAGGGATAATGGTTATCACGTGCCGTTTTCCACATTAGGTTGGGCGCATCTTCTGGGTGGTTTTCTACATCATTACTACTAATGGCAACAAAACCGAAACCCGTTACCCGATAGTCATTTGAAAGTCGAACAATTTCTTCATTCACATGTTTTACAAATGGACAATGATTACATATAAACATAACAACGGTTCCTTTTTCTCCTTGGATATCTTGTAAAGAGACCGGATTATTTGTTACGGTATCTACAAGATTGAAATTGGGCGCGGTTGTTCCTAAAGGAAGCATAGTTGAAGGGGTAAGAGCCATGAGCAATTGTTTTTATAAGATTCTACAAGGTAGTATATACGTCGCAAAATTACTATCTTGGTTACATAAAAATTAAACTAATGGAGATTTCTTGGAGCGATTTTGAAAAAGTTGAAATGCGGGTTGGGACGATTGTTTCAGTTAGTGATTTTCCTGAAGCTCATAATTCGTCATATAAACTCGTGATTGACTTCGGAAAGGAACTTGGAGAGAAAAAATCTTCGGCTCAAATTACAGTTCTTTACACCAAAGAAGAATTGTTAGGTAAGCAGGTGGTTGCAGTGGTTAATTTTCCGAAGAAACAAATAGGGCCTTTTATGAGTGAATGCTTGGTGTTGGGAGCGGTAGATGGAAAAAGTGTAACGCTAATGAAGCCAGGCAAAGAAGTGGTCAACGGATTGCGAATTCTTTAATATAGCGGTTGTGATTTGATAGAATGTTATTTTCTAGATATGCTTTTCTTAATCTATTGTTTTAATGTTATATCTTTATAACAACTAACTGAAAATTAAACCAATTAGATTATGAAAACAACCGTGAAATTATTATTTATAGCAGCGTTATTAGTCATGACTGCTTGTAACAATCCTAACCAACAAGTGGAAGCTAATATTGCCATGTACACTACGGTCTGGGATGAAGTTATTAATGAAGGAAATCTAGATCTTATAAACGATACGAATTTCGATCCAGAAATCACTCTTATTTCTAGTCCTGAGAATGTAGTAGGTATAGATGCATTTAAAGATTACTATTCCAATTTTACTACTGGTTTTTCTGACCCAGATTTTTCTATAGTTTCAATTTTTGGACAAGGGGACAAACTTGTAAAACACTGGAAATTTAAAGGAACACATAGCGGCAATTTTTTTGGTATTCCAGCCACGGGAAAATCTGTTGATGTAGAAGGAACGACCTTAGTTGTTATGAAAAATGGTAGAATTGCACAAGAACAAGATTTTATGGACAACCTGGCGTTTATGGCGCAATTAGGAATTGATCCTTTACTAAATGCTGGTAATGTTGCTGCAGTTTCAGGTTTATATGCCAATTTTGGAACGGGAGATATTCCTGCTGTATTAGCAGCGATGGATCCAAACATTGTATGGAATGAAGCGGAAGGAAATGCGTTAGCTGATGGCAACCCATATATTGGACCGGATGCTGTTTTAAAAGATGTTTTTGAGCGTGTGATTGGAGGCTTTCCTGATTTTACTTTAAACGATATTGTACTTCACAATATGGAAAATGATAAAGTGCTGGCTACGCTGCGCTATAAGGGAACAATGAAGACTACTGGAAAGAAACTCAATGCACAAGCTGCACATCTATGGACGCTTAAAGATGGTAAAATAATTGGCTTCCAACAGTATGCTGATACTAAGCAACTACACGATGTAGGAACAAAATAGTTTGCTAAAAATAAATTTATCCCATAAAAAAGGTAGTCATATGGGCTATTATTTTTATGGGATTTTTAATACTACAAATTGATAGAACGACTAAAATATAGCGTAAGTAAAATTGTTTTGATAGCCACTTTGATATTCATTTCCTGTAAAACCGAAACTAAAAAAAAGGTTGTAGAAGAGGTGATTTTCGATCAAGGTCATTACCATTCCATGGAACAACTATCTTGGCTTGAAGGAGATTGGAGCAATATTACTGAAAAAAGCCAATCTTATGAATCTTGGAAGCAATTAAATGATAGTACTCTTGTTTCGTTAAGTTATACAATGGTTAAGGGTGATACTGTTTTTGAGGAGACTATGAAACTTCAGGAAAATAGAAAAGGAGTGTTCATGACCATTAATGTACCCGATCAAAATGAAGCCGAGTCGGTTACTTTTCAACTTATTTCTTCGGAAGATGGCATTTTCACTTTTGAAAATAAAAATCACGACTTTCCGCAGCGAATTAGCTATTCCAATCCGATGCAAGATTCTATTCACGCTTGGATTGAAGGAATTGTTGAAGGCGAAGACCGAAAAATTGATTTCCTTTATAAACGTTCCAACTACTAATTGAAATTAAACCTCACTATCTAAAGTGTCGGTTACTACATAATATCTAGGGTCGTCTATTTGTTCTTCTATTACGGTTTCAAATTCTGGATTCCATTTTAGGAGTAAGGTTTTACAATCTGGACTTAAATGTGTTAACTTAACTTCTTTATTAAGTTCGATGTATTTGTTTGCAATACTCCGAAGTGCTTCAACACCAGAATGATCACTTACTTTAGACTCAATAAAGTCAATTTCAACTTTATCTGGATCGGTTTTTGGGTCAAATTTCGAGTTAAAATTCTGAACCGAACCAAAAAATAAAGGCCCCCAAATTGCATATACCTTGGTGCCGTCTTCTTTAAGATATTTTCGAGCCCTAATCATAGTAGCATTCTTCCAAGCAAATGTTAAGGCACTCATAATAACACCAGCGATTACGGCTATTGCCAAATCTTGCCAAACTGTAATAGCAGATACCGCAATTAATACAATTGCATCGGACAAAGGTATTTTATGTAGTATCCTGAAACTACTCCATGCGAAGGTTCCAATTACTACCATAAACATTACTCCAACAAGTGCTGCAATTGGTATTTGTTCAATCAATGGAGCTCCAAATAATACAAAACATAATAGAGCTATCGCAGCCACTGCCCCAGATAATCTTCCTCGTCCGCCAGAATTTACATTAATGATTGATTGCCCAATCATTGCGCAACCACCCATACCACCAAACAATCCATTTAATATATTTGCCCCACCTTGAGCGACACATTCACGATTTCCACTACCGCGGGTTTCGGTCATTTCGTCAATTAAGTTTAGTGTCATTAGTGACTCAATTAAACCAACTGCCGCCAATATTAAAGCCGTTGAAAGAATAAGCCCCCAATTTCCTTGCAGTGTATCGAGCAGGCCGAAAATTTGTATTTGAAAAGTTGGCAATCCACCTTGTAATCCAGAACCACCACCATCTTTAATAAAAGATCCAACTGTACTTGCTTCTACGCTACCAAAAATAGTAACACAGGCTACAACGATAATTGCTACAAGGGCCGAAGGAATTTTCTTGGTTAGTTTAGGTAAGCCAAACATGATTCCCATAGTAAGAACAACCAATCCAAGCATTATCCAAAGCTGGGTACCTTGTAAATATTCCTGAACCCCATTCACGTTTTCTTTAAATAAGCCAAGTTGTGATAAGAAAATTACAATCGCTAATCCGTTTACAAACCCCATCATTACTGGGTGTGGAATCAATCTTACAAATTTTCCTAATCTGAAAACACCCGCTGAAATTTGAATCGCACCCACAAATAATAAGGTGATAAAAAGCCATTGTAATCCTAGATTTTCTATAGGGACTGCGAGTGCATCACCAACTTCATTTCCTTTTTGGATCATATGAACCATCACTACCGCCATAGCTCCCGTTGCCCCCGAAATCATTCCAGGGCGACCTCCAAAAAGTGCCGTTACAATTCCCATCATAAATGCGCCATACAATCCAACTAAAGGATCTATACCTGCTACAAATGCAAATGCCACGGCTTCTGGTACTAAAGCTAAAGCAACCGTAAGCCCTGATAGAGTATCATTCTTAGGGTTTTGCGTGAAATTTTTGATTGTTTTCTGTAATAACATGGGTTTTTCGCTTAAAAAACGGCAAAGGTAGTGTTTTAAAAGCCATCAAGATATATCTGTATATCTTAATTTAAGACGTGCGTTTCATTCTGTTTAGTTGTACAATTGATAATATATGAACAAATACCGCAGAAGGCATTAAAAAACCAGCGACTAACGTATAAGGATAGCTAACTGCCGCTACAGGTAACATATTTGTGTCGCTTCCGTACATTTGGGGTGCAAATACAGATGTAAGAAACAAGAAAATGATCGATACAATAATAGCCAAACCAAGATAATTCCAAAAAATAGCTAGTTTAATTGATGCTACCTTTTTCTGAAAAATAACAAATCCTATAACTGGAATAGTGAAAGCATATATCATATCGAAATTATAACCTTTTATCGTCACAAGTTCGTGCAAAATTCCTTGCGCGACTGAAGCCACAAAAATACTTTCTATTAAGATTCTGAAACTTTGGTAATAGAAAAGCCATTTAGCTGGAATGTGATCGATCCAGTTATTTTTTCGATTCTTGTAAATAAAGATAGCTGTAAAAACGAAAAGAGGAAGAACTAGGAATAGAAAGAATCGTGGTGGAAAGTCAAAATTATTGAGAATTCCGGATTTAGAAATTAGAAAGACATAAACTTGCCATACCAGTAGACTAATTATAAGAATCGTTTTCTTATTCTTTTCTTTTGATGAATTATCGAAGGATTTTATTGCTTTAAACCCAAACATAATTAGGATGATATTCATTAAAAGAGTAAGACCCATGTATGCAAGTTGAAGTGTCATATTAGTTGTTTTTAGTTTGAAGTTTTGAGCTAACAATATTTAAAGCCTCTTCACCATCTGGACCTAATATATTTCGTATTTCGAACATTGCTTTCTCCCACTCAGGAATTATCGAGTTAACAAATTCCTTTCCTTTATTGGTGATGCTTATGATTGGAAACTCTTCCTTTGTAAGAAAGCCTTTATCAAAAAGACGAATCAAATTTCTATGTACAGTAGACTTCTCTATCATTATAAAGTCTGAAAGCTGTTTCTGTGTTATAGCTTCCTTTTTTGTTAAGACAAAGAGTAAAGTCAACTGGCTATCTGTAATATTAAAAGGACTTAAATACTTTCTGAAGATTTTTGCAGTAATTCGATTGAGTCTGTTCATTTTACCAGAAATGCATATCGAAGGATTAAATTGTTCAAAATTATTGAGCTTCATTTGGCGAAGATATCAATTAAGTTGTATATACAACTTAAAATATGATATAATTCTTTTAAATTTAATGTAGGCGCTTAATTTTTCTGCCGACTAATCTGTTTGAATAACTTCCAAGACTTTATTTTTAGGATGGTTGTAGCGCATAATATACCTGAAAGCATGGCTCCAGATACTCCCACCAAGGTAATGTCTTGTCCTACTAGTTTTAATCCTTTAATTTGGGTTTTTGGTCTTAGGAAGGGAAGTTTAAATCGATCGGGTGTATGTGCCAAGCCATATATTTCTCCATTTTTATAATTGGAAAAATGTCTCGTGGATAGCGGAGTAGATACTTCGGTAATCTGTATATTTCCTTCAAGTTGGGGAAATAAACTATACAAACGTTTTAACATTGAAGCTTCGAAGTCGGATTTCATTTTCTTATAAACATCATCTCGATTTCTCCAAGGCTGATCTTCATAAGTCGAAAACCAATTGTAATTTCCCACGGTGATTGCTTGTATGGTTGCCGTTCCTGGATTTTTTTTATCCCATTCTGAATCTTTTGCTGAAGGAAAAGAGATATATGCAAAATTAGATGGAGCTTCAGCTAGTTTCGCATTTTCAATTAATTCGTCTGTATTTTCGTGTGCATAGTACCATAAATTGTGTTTCGGTAAATTCAATTCGCTACTCGACTTATTCAAACCCATGTACAAACAAATGTGTCCGCTTGCTGGTTGTACCTTTTCTAAGTTGAAGCTACAACGTATTCTATCTGTTTCAGAAAGCAAATAATTGAACGTATTATTTACGCCAACATTGCTTATAATATTGGAACATTTGATGAAAGTATCGTCAATTTTAATTCCTTGGACCTTGTTGTTAATTGTTATAATTTCTTGAACATCTGCATTGATAAAAACCTTGCTGCCTAAGGAGTTGAGGACTTCAATAGTTTTAAGACAAATTTGGTCGGCTCCTCCTTTTGGATAATAGCCTCCTTCCATAAAATGTGCAATCACCATGGCATGTGCCGCGAAGCTGCTGTATTTTGGTGAAAGACCATAATTTCCACATTGACCACATAAAGCAGCGATGAGAAGTTTGTTTGTAGTGAGTTCGCTTAGCACATCCCAAGTGCTTTTTTGAGAATACCGATTGTACCTTTTACGAAGTATCCAACCAACTGATTTACTTAACCAAGGCTCGAAAACTTTTTCAAAAAAGAAGGCAGTTCCGCGCCTATTTGTTTTTTCAATTAAAGCGATATAGGCATTGATGGCTTTTTCCTCTTGAGGGAAGTATTGTATAAATTGATTTCTGAAGTTCTCCTTTCCAGCTTTGAATTCAAATTTTTTATCTCCAATTTGAACCACATCATAGACCTCACCCATAGATTCCCACTCGAGTTTTCCGTTGGTTAGAAAGTCAAACATCCCAATAAGTGAATCTTTCTTACCCATATTGCCAACATAGTGAACACCAACGTCCCATTGGAAGCCATGTTTTCTTTTGAAACTATGAGTGAAACCTCCAGGTACGTAATGACGTTCAAAGATGGCAACCTTCTTTCCAGCTTTTGCTAGCCAAGTCGCCGCGGTCAATCCGCCAATACCAGAGCCAATTACTATTTGATCGTAGACCGAAAAATCTATGTCGGGTAAGAAACGTTCGTATAGTTTTTCGGTCATATAAGGTTGAAACTATTAAGCTTCGATTAATCGTTTAATATTATACTATTACATTTCGTCTCCGAAGAAAATCGCATTCATTAATAACTTGTTAGTACCGTACCAAAAAGCCCTAAAGTTGGTGTTATCTGTGAAGTATATTACTTGCCCTCTTCCAAGACCACTAGTCTTAATAGGAACCGTGTTTTTCAGTTTTTCTAAATTGGGTGTGGAAACATACCCACTTAAAAGAGGTGCATTTGTATATTGAATAGGATTGTTATAACTGTTTTTGTCTGCCTCAATGAAAAGTGTTGAGTTTCTAAAAATTGGCAGGCGATCATTTTTATATCCAAAAGCAATAGGGTGAGAGCGGTCCAGTTTTGTTTCAAAAATAGCTCCACCTATAACCTGAGCCCCTGAATAATCCCCTTTTTGTTCGAATGAAATATGTTGCGTGCTGTCTTTTTTTGTCTCAAAGTCAATCTTTAGCAATTCATTACTGTTAAACCATTTTCCGGCATTTTTATAGCCTATTAACGTACCTCCAGCCATCACCCAAGTCTTCATTTTTTCGGCAGCTGCTTTATCCAATGCGCTTCCCCAACTATTTGGCACTATAATATCTGTATACTTGCTAATATCCGTTCTTCCAAAGTCTTTGGTGTCTAGTTTTGTTATCAGCATATCGTACCTCTGATCGAATACATGCCAAATTTCACCCGCATCATAACTATTAATTCCTTCCCCAACAATCATAGCTACTTTAGGTAATTCTACTGCGCGAAAATTACCGCTTCCCAAGTCGATTCCATTGGTTAAGCCAGTTGTTGCATTGGTAATAGTAACATTTGTTTCTTTGACTACTTCGGAAAGAAATAAAGCTAACTCATTGGCTGAAAGTTCCTGATTTTGAACCGGAATTAAGATAGTTCCGTAGTCGTAATTTTTACCTGCAAGTTCGAAGGTTTTCATCCCAACTTTAGCACGTAGCCCTTTTTTCAGAATTAGATTTAATGCTTTTGGTGTGTAATAATCATGCCATTCCATTAAATATGCATAATTGGAAGCTGAAGGTCCAACCGTATTCTTTTTTTGAAGATCTGTAACTTGAGTTCCAGCAAGGTTCATGCCTGCATTCTCGTCATAATCAAGATTAAATGCCAACGGAAAGGTCCAAGCACTTATATCATAAAACAAGCTATCCTGAAACTTTGTTCGTTTTTCGAACATTGCATTGATAAGTCGGCGCTGTTTTTGATTCTTCGGAATAACATAACTATACCCTTTTTTGTAATTTTTTCCATCCGATGAAAAATCTGATTTCAATTCGTGGAATTTTATTTTATGTCGTTGTAGTATTTCGGCGAGGTGATATACTTTTGAAGCATTTTTCTCGTCACCAAAAACAATGGCATCGCCATTTGCAGCTTCATTTCGAGCATCTGCAAAGAACTCTTGTTGATAGCTTAATATTTTAGTGCGCATTGCCACTCCTGCTTCCAAGGTGGAAAGTGCTGCCGTAAATTGGTTTCGGATTGTAAAAGGAAAAGTCAAGATTCCGTTGTCACTTTCTTGTGCATGGCCTCTGGAGGAAGCTTGTTCAAATAGAATACCAATACCTCCGTTTATGTCTGGGAAGGTAGATCCTTTTCCGTAGTAAAAGTCGTCGAAACTCTCTTCAGAATAATACAAACTTCCTATTTTATCAAGTGCTCTCGCATGAAATTTTGCTATTTCTCCCGTGAGGTTTTGATTTTTTTGAGGTGTTAATGGATGTGTTCTAGAGGGAATTCCTGGTTGGAAGAAAAAACTAGAATTCGTCCCCATTTCATGATGATCCGTCAAAATGTTTGGATACCAATCGTGAAACGTTTTGATTCGTGCTCTACTTTCAGGAAGTTGCACTGGCAACCAATCGCGGTTCATATCGAACCAATAATGGTTTGTTCTACCGCCAGGCCAAACCTCATCATATTCTCGATCGTTCGGGTCTGGGTTTACATTTTTACTTTTATTGGTGTTTGCCCAGTATGCAAATCGTTGCAGTCCGTCAGGATTGAAAGAAGGGTCTAAAAGAATTATTGTGTTTTCTAATAAGGTGTCAACTGTTGGTCCTTGAGCTGCTGCGAGATAGTAAGCCAGCGCTAATGCAGCATTTGAACCACTAGGCTCATTTCCGTGTATAGAAAATCCTTCGTATACAACCAGAGGCATTGATTCAATGTTTTGAGACCCAGCATTGCTTTCTGTTAGTCCCATATGATTTGAGCGAATATTTTCAATATTGCCAAGGTTGGAAGGAGTGGTGATTGTAAGTAAAAGAAGTGGTCGACCTTCAAAAGTACTACCTCGGTTTTCAATATTGATACGGTCACTTGCTTGAGCAAGGGCATACATATATTGAGCTAGTTTATCGTGGGTAATGTGCCAATCACCTACCTCATGTCCAATAATACTTTTTGGTGTTGGAATAGTAGGGTTGTAGCTCACATTTTGCGGGAGATAGTAACTAAGATCTACACTATAATTTTGAGCAATGGCACTAATTGAAAATAATAATACTAAAAGGAAAGTGAGTTTTTTCATAAGATGGATATAGTAAAAGTCTAAATATAGAAATAAAAAAAACCGTCCCCAAATAAGATTGGGGACGGCTCTATTAATAGATAATTTTGGTTGGTATTAGCTATTAGATATCGTCAAAATTTACATCTGTAAAGGTAGATGGTAATGGCTCTTCTGCACTTTCCTCAGTTTCGGAAGCTACAACGTCCGACTCCTTTTTAAAATCTTTTTGGTGACGCTCACTAATTACTTCATCGCCTTTTTCATCAATAATGTATTGAATCAATTCGTTCAAGTTGTCCTGAAATTCTGAAAAGTCTTCTTTGTATAAATAGATTTTATGTTTTTTGTAATGGAAAGAACCATCGTCATTGGTGAATTTTTTACTTTCGGTGATGGTAAGGTAATAATCTCCTGCCTTAGTGGATCTTACGTCAAAAAAATAAGTACGTCTTCCAGCACGCATTACTTTCGAAAATATTTCTTCTTGCTCCATCGAATACTGCTCGCTCATAATAGTCTTTTGTAGTTTATGTTGTCCAAAAATCTAAAAAAAAACCAAATAAGCCAACTTAAATTACATTTCTTTTTCCAAAAGTTGTTTTGCGTATAATTCCTTGTAGTACCCTTCAATATTTACAAGCTCATTATGAGTGCCATGCTGTATTATTTTGCCCCCTTCGAGCACGATAATTTTATCTGCATTTTTGGCTGAAGACACTCTGTGACTCACAATAATAGTGGTTTTGTTTTTTGAGATTTGATGAAGGTTATGTAGGATTTCTTCTTCAGTTTCGGTGTCGACAGCCGAAAGACAATCGTCGAAAAGTAAAACTTTAGGATCCTTAATAACTGCACGAGCAATTGAAACGCGTTGTTTTTGTCCTCCACTTAGAGTGATTCCTCTCTCACCTAAAATCGTATCATAGCCTTTGCTGAATTCAGTAATGTTTCTGTGCACTGCTGCAAGCTTCGCCGCTGCTATCACTTCTTCTTGTGTGGCTTCTTCCTTTCCGAATTTTATGTTATTACTGATAGTGTCACTAAATAAAAAGGCATCTTGAGGTACATAGCCAATACTCGTTCTAAGGTCGTTTAGATTTAGGTTTTTAGCGTCGATACCGTCAATACAAAGCTGTTGGTTATCTACATCGTACAACCTACCGATTAGTTCAAGGATAGTTGATTTTCCCGATCCTGTATTTCCTATAATAGCTAATGTTTCACCAGAATTTATCACAAATGAAACATCTTTTAATGCCGTAATGTTTGTATCGGGATAAGTGAATGTTAGCTTTTTGAATTCTATTTTTCCGTTAATAGGAGTTGCTTCAAACGTTCGATTTTCGATACTTGGCTTTTCCTTTAAAAATTCATTAATTCGTTTTTGAGATGCTTCGGCTTGTTGCACCATTGATGTCACCCAACCCACTACTGCCACAGGCCAAGTAAGCATATTTACATAGATTAAGAACTCTACGATTGTTCCGAAGTCAATCTTACCATCAATATATTGATTTCCTCCAATATATATTACCATTAAATTACTAGCTCCAATAAGGAGCATCATCAATGGAAAGAAAAGTGCTTGTACTTTGGCAAGATCAATATTCTTGTCTTTGCTTCTTTCTGCCAAATTAGCGAAATCTATATTGGTTTGTGGTTCTATTCCATATGCTTTAATCACTGCGATTCCACTAAAACTTTCTTGTGTAAACGAAGTCAGTTTTGATAAATATTGTTGAACAATGGTACTGCGTTTATGAATAGCAGCACTCAGTTTATAAATTGCAACGGACAGCACAGGAAGCGGCGCAATAGCATAAAGGGTTAAAGTAGGAGCTTTATAAAACATATAGCTAATCACAACTATGAATAAGGTGATTGTGGTGACACTATACATTATAGCAGGGCCGGCGTACATTCTAACCTTTCCAACGTCTTCACTTATCCTATTCATTAAATCGCCAGTTCTGTTTTGTTTATAAAAGCTCAATGAGAGTTTTTCGTATTGCTGAAAGATTTCGTTTTTTAAATCAAATTCAATATATCTTGAAACTACAATAATTGCTTGTCGCATTAGAAAAGTGAAGAATGCAGCTAAGAGGGTAGTTCCTAGTATTAATAGAATGTTGATGAGTAATTCAGACTCTACTAGTCCAAGATCTGTAATTTCTCCGTTCATATATCTTTCAACAATATTAACAGAGTCTCCAATAAATTTTGGTGTCAATAAGGCAAAAATTCGAGCAATAATAGTAATCATCAAACCAAAAATAAGACGGCCTTTATACTTAATAAAATAACGGTTAAGGTGCTGAAGTTCTTTCATTTAGGGTTTTACTATTTATTAACAAATTCATAATTTAATATTAATTATTTTGCTGAATTGTTAGTTTACTATTACTTTTGCCCGTCCTTTTTACGGATATCTAAATTAAAAAATATTATGTTGACTGAAATATTAACTCCAAACGAACTTAAAAAATTAGATCCTGTATTTGGACAATTGTCCTTTGATGACCACGAGCAAATAGTATTTTGCAACGACAAAGATACTGGATTAAAAGCAATAATTGGAATTCATAATACGGTTCTAGGACCAGCACTTGGAGGAACTAGAATGTGGCAGTACGCTAGTGAATGGGATGCATTAAATGATGTTTTGCGTTTATCGCGTGGTATGACGTTTAAGTCGGCAGTTACAGGATTGAATCTTGGTGGTGGTAAAGCAGTTATTATAGGAGATGCTAAAACTCAAAAAACGCCTGAATTGATGCTTCGTTTTGGTGAGTTTGTTCATTCTCTTGGCGGAAGGTATATTACTGCAGAAGATGTTGGTATGACAACAGCCGATATGGATTTGGTGCGTACGGTAACACCTTTTGTCACAGGTATTTCTGAAGAAAAAGGGGGCGCTGGAAATCCTTCGCCAATAACAGCATACGGTGTTTATATGGGGATGAAGGCCGCTGCAAAATATGCGTATGGAAGTAATGTGCTTGAGGACAAAGTTGTGTATGTGCAAGGAATAGGTAATGTTGGAGAAGCGTTAGTGGAACATTTGTCTAATGAAGGCGCGAAGGTTTATATCGATGATATTAGTCAAGATCGTTTAGAAGAAGTTAGAGATAAGTATAGTGCTACCATTTATGGAGGCGGTAATTTATATGCTGAAGAAATGGATATCTATGCCCCATGTGCACTAGGAGCGACTGTTAACGACGCTACCATAAATCAGTTAAAAGCCAAAATTATTGCTGGAGCGGCTAACAATCAGTTGGCAGATGAAGACAAGCACGGAACCATTCTTCGCACAAAGGGAATTGTATATGCACCAGATTTTCTTATTAATGCGGGAGGTATTATCAATGTTTATGCTGAATTAGAGAATTACGGAAAACAGGAAATTATTCGCAAAACGGAGAATCTTTACAATACAACTTTAGAGATTTTAATTAAGGCGGAGGCAAATGGAATTACAACACATCAGGCGGCATTGGACGTTGCCAGAGCCAGAATTGCTACAAGAAAAAAAGAAAAGTAGTTTTCAATTTTTTAATGTTATATCTTTGCAGCGCACAGGAATCTCTTGTGCGCTGTTATTTTAAAAGTTCTTTAAATATATGCTTACAAGAAGACATATTAGGGTAAAAGTATTGCAATCTATTTACGCCTTTAATCAGAGCCAACATCCAGACCTTGATAAGCAGGAGAAGTTTCTTTTCTATAGTATAGATCAAATGTTGGATTTGTATCTTTTAATGCTTCAACTTATGGTTGAAATGCGTAAGCACGCAGAAAACTATCTAACGATTTCTCAAAAGAAGCACCTCGCTACAGCAGCTGAGAAGAACCCCAGTAGAACATTTATTGATAACAAACTACTTCTATTGATTGAAGGGAATTCGGTACTTTCCGAAGTCATTAAAAAGAAAAAGCTTAATTACTGGATTGAAGATGCCGAGTATGTTGCTATTTTGTTCAATTCGCTGCGAGATCAAGATTGGTATTTAGAATATCTAGCAATTGAAAATACAAGCTATCAAGAAGATCAAAGTTTTGTGGTGCGTGTATTTAAGGAAGTGATTGCTCCAAATGAAAAATTCTATGATTATTTAGAAGACAAACGTCTTACCTGGGTTGATGATTTTCCAATCGTGAACACTGCGATGGTTAAAATGCTGGGTAAGCTGTCTGAAAAAAATGTGGCTACGGTTTTAATTCCAGAGCTTTATAAGGATATAGATGATAGAGAATTTGCCTTACAATTGCTTCGAAAGGTATTGCTTAATGACGAAAAACTTTCCGCAGAAATTGAAGGGAAAACTCCAAATTGGGATAAGGAACGAATTGCCGAAATTGACATGATTACTTTAAAAATGGGGATTGCCGAATTCCTGTATTTTCCTTCCATACCGGTTCGTGCTTCTATTAATGAATACCTAGAAATTTCGAAAGAGTATTCTACACCCAAGAGTAGTATTTTTATAAATGGGATTCTCGATAATCTGGTAAAAGACTTTGAAACCTCCAAAAAATTAAATAAAATCGGCAGAGGACTTAGATAAAAGTAAAAAAATAAGTATTTTCGCTTCACTTAAAATCTAAAATATTTATCCTATGAAAAATTCAATTTTAATAATAGCAATACTTTCTGTATTTGCATTTACTTCTTGTAAAGATAATGCTGCAGATAAAGTAAACGAAGAAAATGTGACGGCTGCGGCAAACCGTGACGCTACAGCTGGAGAACTTCCAATAATGACTTTCGCAGAAAGCGAATTCGATTTTGGTGAGATTGAAGGTGGTACAAATGTAGAGCACGTGTTTAAATTTACAAACACAGGAAATGCTCCTTTGGTAATTGTTGATGCAAAAGGAAGTTGTGGATGTACAGTTCCTTCTTATTCTAAAGAGCCTGTTGCACCTGGTGCTGAAGGTGAATTACTTGTTAAGTTTAACGGTAGTGGAAAAAACCAAGTTAGTAAAACTGTAACAGTTACAGCTAATACTGAAAAAGGTAAAGAGACTATAGTTATCAAAGCTTTTGTGAATGCTAAAGAAGGTGTACAAGGTACTCCAGCTACTAAATAATTTATAGGAAACAATTTTATGGAGCAAATACAAGGTTTTCTTCCAATCATTCTACTTTTCATGGTGATGTATTTATTTTTAATACGTCCTCAAATGAAGAAACAGAAGAACGAAAAGAAATTCTCTTCTGAACTTAAAGTAGGAGATAAAGTGATAACTAAAAGTGGTTTACACGGCAAAGTCCTAAATTTAAATGATGACGGAACTTGTATCATTGAGTCTGGCGCTGGTAAAATGAAATTTGAGCGTAGCTCAATTTCAATGGAGCTAAGTGCAAAACTAAATGCTCCGGAAAAGAAATAGTAATAGAAATTACTTTATAAAAAAACCTTCAGTGAAAACTGAAGGTTTTTTTTATTCCTAAAATTGCAATTAGCTAGGTTTGCCAACCAGCTGCGCAATATTTACAATAACCTCGATTGCCTTTTGCATACTTTCCACAGGAACGTATTCATATCTCCCATGGAAATTATGTCCGCCAGCAAAAATATTAGGGCAAGGAAGCCCCATAAAGCTTAATTGTGAACCATCTGTTCCTCCTCTAATTGGTTTTATTAAAGGTTTGATGTTTGCCATTTTCATCGCTTTTTCTGCAATGTCTACAATGTGCATTACCGGTTCTACTTTTTCACGCATATTGAAGTACTGATCCTTTATTTCTACTGAAATAATATCCTTTTCATATTGTGCATTTAAATCTTCAGCAACTTTTTGAATCATCTCCTTACGAGCTTCAAAATGACCTTTATCATGGTCCCTAATAATATATTGAAGCTTAGTTCCATCTACTTCGCCCTTTACACTGTACAAGTGGAAAAAACCCTGACGACCTTCTGTATGTTCTGGGGTTTCCATTCTAGGTAGTGAATTGATAAAGTCCGTCGCGATATACATACTATTTATCATTTTGCCCTTGGCATAACCCGGATGAACAATTTTTCCTTTTATGGTTACTACTGCTCCTGCTGCGTTGAAGTTTTCATATTCCAACTCGCCTACTTGGCTACCATCCATGGTATATGCCCAATCCGCTCCAAATTTTTCAACATCAAACTTATGAGCGCCACGGCCTATTTCTTCATCTGGCGTAAATCCAACGCGTATCTTTCCATGTTTTAATTCTGGATGATTAATAAGGTATTCCATCGCAGAAATGATTTCGGCAATACCAGCTTTATCATCAGCTCCAAGAAGTGTAGAACCATCTGTGGTAATTAGCGTCTGACCTTTATATAAAAGTAAGTCGTCAAAGTCTTCTGGTGATAGAATAATATCCTTTGCTTGGTTTAAAACAATGTCATTGCCGTCATAATTCTCAATAATCTGAGGTTTTACATTTGCTCCTGTAAAATCTGGCGTTGTGTCGAAATGAGAAATAAAACCAATAACGGGAGTGTCGTGATCAACGTTACTAGGTAGGGTTGCCATGATATACGCATTCTCGTCTATGCTGACGTCGGTCATTCCAATTCGGTTTAACTCTTCGACTAAGGCGTTTGCAAGATTCCATTGTTTCTCGCTACTAGGCGTGGTGTTGCTCTCTGGATCACTTTCAGTATCCACAGTAACATAACTAATAAAGCGATTTATAAGGTGTTGTTTTTCAATCATATCTTTATCGATATTTCGACTCCGCTTAATATAAACTCCAGCGGGTATTTATTTAAATTAAAAAGTAAGTGTACTGCAAATTTAAAGTATTAACCTATATAATTTTCGCCGTTTTAATACTATTTTTACACCAGATTTCTCAACAAATGTATAAAGCTTTAGTTCGTCCACTTTTCTTTTTAATTGACCCTGAAAAAATTCATCATTTTACTTTTTCACTTATACGAATTCTCAATAAACTTGGTTTTGGAGGACTTTTCAGAAGTATATATGGTGTCAATAATCCGAAGTTGGAACGGAAGCTATTCGGATTAACCTTTCCAAACCCAGTTGGTCTAGCAGCGGGATTTGATAAGAATGCGAAATTATATAAGGAATTATCAAATTTCGGATTTGGTTTTATAGAAATTGGAACGGTTACACCAAAACCACAGGAAGGAAATCCTAAGAAGCGACTATTTAGACTTAGAGAAGACCAAGCTTTAGTGAACAGAATGGGTTTTAATAATGGGGGTGTACTTGAAGCCGTGGAAAGATTAAAGTCCAATGAGAATGTTCTAATTGGAGGTAATATTGGTAAAAATAAAACGACTCCAAACAGTGAAGCGGTTACCGACTACTTGATTTGTTTCGAGGCTTTGTTCGATTATATAGATTATTTTGTAGTAAATGTAAGTTCTCCAAATACGCCTAATCTCAGGGAACTGCAGGACAAAGAGCCATTGACTAAATTATTACAAACGCTTCAGGATAGAAATAATAAAAAATCGAATAGAAAACCAATTTTATTAAAAATCGCACCCGATTTAACCAATGAGCAATTGTTGGATATCATCGATATTATTTCAGAAACGAAGATTGACGGAGTTATTGCTACAAATACGACAATTTCGAGGGAAGGGCTCATTTCTGAAAACAAAAAGGAAACAGGAGGAATGAGTGGACAACCACTTGGGAAACGTTCGACAGAAGTAATCCGATTTCTTTCAGAAAAAAGTAATAAAGCTTTCCCCATAATTGGAGTAGGTGGGATACATTCAAAGGAAGATGCTTTAGAAAAACTAGCTGTGGGAGCCAGTTTGGTTCAGCTTTACACAGGTTTTATTTATGAAGGGCCAAAGCTAATTAAAGACATCAATAAAGCGTTGTTAAAAGGCTAGTTGCATGATTGAAAACCTAATTTCTTTTTCTCTGGCAACCTTAGTATTGGCTTGTTCACCAGGGCCAGATAACATTTATATATTAACCCAGTCTTTAATTAATGGAACCAAAAGTGGAATTGCTACAACGGCTGGCTTGATTAGCGGATGTATTGTCCATACGGCGTTGTTGGCATTTGGTGTTTCTGCTTTGATTACGTCTTCTGAATCGATTTTCTACGGAATAAAAATACTGGGAGCTCTATATTTACTGTATCTAGCGTACAGTGTCTATAGGAGCGATGCGGTCATTGATTTTTCTAAAAAAGCGCCTAAAAAATCAAATTGGGAGCTCTTTAAGCAAGGGGTGGTTATGAATTTGGTCAATCCAAAAGTGATGATTTTCTTTCTTGCATTTTTCCCTGCGTTTCTGTGGGATGTTTCCCAAAATACGGTTTCTCAATTTTTTATATTAGGGATTACCTTTATGATAGTTTCTTTTATAACCTTCAGTACAATTGCTATTTTGGCAGGGAGATTATCTCAATATTTTCTTAAACACAAATCGGTTGGCGACTTCTTAAAATGGCTTCAAATTTTAGTATTCCTTGGAATAGCTATATTTATTTTGGTTCCATAATATTTAAGTAGAATTTTAGATGAAACTATTTCTGCCTGCTCGGGAATTTATATCTTTATCCTAATGCAAAAAGTCAAGATCATAGAATGCCCTCGGGATGCGATGCAAGGAATTAAGGATTGGATTCCTACTGAAGAAAAGGTACAATATATACAATCATTATTGCGATGTGGTTTTGATACTATTGACTTTGGAAGCTTTGTTTCGCCTAAGGCAATTCCACAGATGCAAGATACCGCTCAAGTATTGGCACAGTTAGATTTGTCTAAAACTGAGAGTAAGCTACTGGCTATAGTTGCCAATGTTCGTGGTGCTGAAGCGGCAGTTGTTCATCCCGAAATTCAATATTTAGGATATCCATTTTCAATTTCTGAAAACTTTCAGATGCGCAATACGCATAAGACCATAGCGCAATCTATCAAAACGTTGAGGGAAATTTTAGCTCTTGCTGAAACGAATAATAAAGAAGTTGTCGCTTATTTATCTATGGGCTTCGGAAATCCATATGGAGACCCTTGGAATGTTGATATTGTAGGAGATTGGACTGAGAAATTATCGGATATGGGGGTAAAGATTTTATCCTTAAGCGATACTGTTGGCAGTTCTACCCCTGAGATTATTACCTACTTATTTTCAGAGTTAATTCCAAAATACCCACATATTGAGTTTGGTGCACACTTACATACTACACCTATGGCTTGGCACGAAAAGATTGATGCTGCTTATAAGGCAGGATGTAGAAGGTTTGACGGTGCAATTCAAGGCTTTGGTGGCTGTCCTATGGCAAAAGACGAGTTAACTGGCAATATGCCAACAGAGAAAATGCTGAGTTATTTTACGGCAGAAAAAGTGGATAGTAATATTAATACGATGTCTTTTGAAAGTGCTCATAACGAGGCAACAAAAATATTTAATCAATATCATTAAGATGAAAAAAATAGCAATTCTTATGGTTTTAGTCGTTTTTACATTTTTAGGATGTAAGACGACGAGTACTATTTCTAAAACGGAAACATCTAAAGACGAACTGGTTTTTAAGTTTGTACAACTCAATGACGTATATGAAGTAGCTCCCTTAAGTGGTGGAAAGTATGGAGGGATGGCTCGTGTAGCTTACGTTAGGGATTCGATTTCCAAAGTGAATCCTAACACTTATTTGTTTATGGCAGGAGATTTTTTGAATCCGTCGCTTATAGGAACAGTGAAAGTTGATGGAGAGCGAGTTTATGGAAGGCATATGATTGAAGTAATGAATGCAATGAACTTCGATTTAGTAACTTTTGGAAATCATGAGTTTGATATAGGAGAGGAGGCGCTTCAGAAACGATTAAACGAGTCACAATTTCAATGGGTTTCGGCCAATGTTCAACAAGTAAATGAGAATGGTGGACAGCCGTTTAAGATTCAGCGAAATATTGGAAATATTCCGGTAAAAGATACCCATATTATTACCGTTGTGGATGGTAGTGGTATGAAGGTGAAAATCGGTTTTATAAGTGTTACCATACCTTCAAATCCTCAAGATTTTGTTGTTTATGGCGATATCTATTCCGAAGCTGAAAGAGCGTATAAAAGTTTGGAAGGAAATGTTGATTTAATAGTTGGACTAACGCATTTGGAAGTTGAGCAGGATAAAGAATTAGCGCGACGTTTGCCGAAAGTTCAATTTATTATGGGAGGACATGAACATAACAGTATGCTAGTACCTTCTGGAGATGCGATTATTGCTAAGGCGGATGCGAATGCAAAAACCGTGTATATACACACACTTACTTATAACGTTGAAACCAAAAACCTCAAAATTGATTCTCACCTAATGCCTATTGACGAGAAAATTAAGTCAAAAAGTACTGTTAAGGCCATTGTTGACAAATGGAAGACTGTGTTGGATACTAGGTTGAAAGAGGTAATTGACGATCCAAATGAAGTGATTTATATGGCAAATCCTCCGTTGGATGGAACGGATAGCGCAAATAGAGGAATTCAGACCAACCTTGGCGATATATTGACAAAGGCAATGGCCGAGTCTTTCGACGACCCAACTGACGCTGCACTGGTTAATGGTGGTTCAATTCGTTTGGATGATATGTTGGATGGAGAAGTAACGAGTTTGGATATGTTCCGGGTGTTACCTTTTGGAGGCAAAGTATTAAAGGTTAAAATGAACGGTCGTCTGCTCTATGAGATATTAAACTATGGAAAATCGGCAGGAGGAACTGGGGCATATTTACAACGTAATAATATAGAAGAGAGTGGAATTGCAGGATGGATGATAAAGGGAAAACCATTGCGAATGGATTCTACTTATACTATTGCAATTTCAGATTTTTTAATGAAAGGATACGATATTCCATTTTTAACTCCTGAGCATGACGGTGTTCTTGCCGTTTATGATCCAAAGCCAACAGAGCCAGGTTCGGATATTAGGAAAGCAGTAATTTCCTATTTAAAATCACTAAAAAAATAAGCTATGAAAAAAGTTATTAAGTACGTACTTATTTTACTGTTAGTCGCTTTGGTTATCATACAATTTATTAGACCGGATAAGAATAATGGAGGTTATGAAAGTGTTATGACATTTGAAAAAGAAACTAAGCCCTCCATGGAAGTAGCAGGAATTTTAATGGAAAATTGCTACGATTGCCATAGTAATCAGACAAGATATCCTTGGTATGCGGAAATAGCTCCTTTTTCGTATTGGTTGGAGGAGCATATCGCAGATGGTAGAAAACATTTCAATGTGTCTGCTTGGGAAAGTTACTCGATTAAAAAGAAGGATCATAAGTTAGAAGAACTAATAGAAATGGTAGAGAAGGGGGAAATGCCACTTGATTCTTACACCTGGTTACATGGAAACCTTGAAGAAAATGAAACTAGAATTTTACTACAATGGGCGGTTTTGACACGCCTTAAATATGCAAAGGAATTGGAAGTTTCGTCTAATTAATTGTAATACAGCGATATAAAAAATAATCGCTACTTTATTTAAATTTAATCTAAATAAACTTGTGAAAATTAAGAATTGATTTTATTTTTGCAGCTGAAATAATAATCTATTTATATTAAGTCTAAATAAGAATAATGAAAAATATAGTAATTTTAGCTGCCTTTTTAGTATTGAGTAACTCATTTGCGCAGACTACCACGGACACTACAAAAACAACTCAATTACAACAAAATGCGGCACAACGAATTCTTTCAAACGCTTTTGGTAAAAAAGTAACGATTGGGGCATATGGAGAAATTAATTACAATCAGCCAGAAGGTGACAATGGGGAATTGGATGTGCAACGATTGGTATTATTATTAGGATATAAGTTTAATGATAGAGTACAATTCGTTTCAGAGATTGAAATAGAACATGTTGAGGAAATCTTTGTAGAACAAGCTTTTGTTAATTATGCAATTGGAGATAATATAAGTCTTCGCGGTGGATTAATGCTTGTCCCAATGGGAATTGTAAATGAATATCACGAACCTACAACGCGTAACGGTGTTGAGAGACCTGCAGTGGACAACGCTATTGTTCCAACCACTTGGAGAGAAATAGGAGTAGGAGTGACCGGTCGTTTTCCAGAAGCTTCTTTAGGATATCAGGTTTATGTGTTTAATGGTTTCAAGTCCACTACATCAGATGGTGATGGTGGACTTTCTGGATTTTTATCTGGAAGCAATGGACTTCGTGGAGGACGTCAGAAGGGAATACAATCTACAGTAGACTCACCTACCTTATCTGTTAAGGCTGACTATTACGCAATTCCAGGTTTGCGTTTAGGGTTGTCGGGTTACTTCGGAAAAACACAGGCCGAAGATGATATCGAAGCACTAGAAGGAGCCAATGTAGGAATCGCTATGATTGGGTTTGATGCGCGCTATGCTTACAAGAGATTCAATGCTAGAGGTCAATTTATCTATGCTTCTTTAAATGATACCGACGCTTATAATACAGCGACAGGAAAGGACTTGGGTAGCGCTTTACAGGGATTCTATATCGAAGGAGGATACAATTTGTTGTCGCTTGCATCTGAGCAAAAATTAATTGCATTTGCTCGATATGAAAATTATGATACACATGCGCAAACAGAGGGAGCATTGGAAAGAAATGATGCATACAATCGTACCGATATTACGGCAGGTTTGGATTATCATATAGCACCAGGAGTAGTTGTTAAAGGAGACTATCAGATTAGAGATAATAAAGTGGAAAATGGGGATGTTGCCAATAGGTTAAACTTCGGTATAGGAGTTTGGTTCTAATTTAGGAACAAGAAGAGTGTTTTTTTTTATTTGTTAATTGACACATGACCTTTCGTTTTACTACGGAAGGTTATGTTGTTAATAATTATAAAGAAAGGTTTAAAATAATATCTTTACCAAATGTTTAAAAAGTTGTTTTTAGTATCGCTGATTTTAATTTTATGTTCAGCTTTTTTAGTTCCTGAAAGGGTAGAGAAAAAAGCGAATAAAGAAATAAAAAAATTCTACGAAATAGAGAGCTTTTCAAAGGAGCCTTATTCTTTTTCTGAAAAGGAAAATAAGGCTACTATTTCGGAATTTAGAAACGAAAACCTTTTTAAAATTAATTCAAATGGAGTTCATATAGGATATGGATACATTGGAAATGCTCCTAGTAAAACAGCAACTTTTGATTATTTGGTTTTGTTTGATACCAACCTCATAGTTACAAAAAGCAAAGTTCTTTTGTACAGAGAAGAGTATGGTGGTGAAATAGGTAGTAGACGATGGTTGCAGCAGTTTATAGGCGTGCCAATTACTTCAAAAGAATTGGTCTACAATAGGGATATAATACCAATTAGCGGTGCGACGATTTCTGTACAGTCTATGACCAAAGCGATGAATAATTTATTGAAAAGCATGCGCTTTTTAGAAGAATCAAAACTCTTGTAGCATGGAATTTCACGGTCTAATTCATACGTTCCCTAACTATATAAAGCTGTTTATAATTGCTTTTGTGGTGGTGTTGAGCGTTGGTTATTTTTCGGGTTTGATGTTTGTGCGTCAGACAGATTCTGTTAGGCCAGATGGGATAGAAGAAAATTACTTAGGGAACGAAGATGTGGAAGATATAAAAGTGATGAAATTTGAAAAAGGGGAACGCGAGATGCTTACAATATTGCACACTCATATCCTGTCAATTTCATTTATATTCTTTTTGTTAGGAGGTTTGGTGGCAATTACTTCGCTTCCAAAAAAAATAAAAGGATTTTTAATGGTAGAACCATTTTTGTCTATCCTGCTAACCTTCGGAGGGATTTATTTTATGTGGAAAGGTATTACTTGGATGAAGTATGTGGTGATGATTTCAGGCACATTAATGACAGCGGTGTATATTATAAGTGCTGGAGCGGTTTTGTTTCAATTATTTAAAAAAGAATAAATTTCAACAAATTGTAGTATATTTGCACGCAATTAAATGGTAACCAATACTGGTAACTTCATATCTTAATTTTAATTGCAATGACTGCACACGAAAACAAAATCCTAGGAGAAGGTCTTACTTACGACGACGTACTATTAGTACCAGCTTATTCTGAAGTTTTACCACGAGAAGTTTCTATTAAAACAAAATTTTCAAAGAACATTACACTTAATGTGCCTATTGTTTCAGCGGCGATGGATACAGTAACAGAAAGTGCTATGGCAATCGCAATGGCTCGAGAAGGCGGGATTGGAGTTTTGCATAAAAACATGTCGATAGAGCAGCAAGCAGCTGAGGTTCGCAAAGTAAAACGTGCAGAAAGCGGGATGATTCAAGATCCTGTGACTTTACCTAAAACAGCAACAGTTGGCGATGCTCAAAAAACGATGCGCGAATATAGTATAGGAGGAATTCCTATTATTGATGCAGACGGAAAGTTAATAGGAATCGTAACCAACCGGGATCTTCGATTCGAAAAGAATTATGACCGTAAGTTAAGTGAAGTAATGACATCGGGAAATTTGGTTACCGTAGCCAAAGGTACTTCATTGAAGGAGGCAGAACTTATTCTTCAGAAAAATAAAATTGAAAAATTACCAGTGGTTGATAAAGATGGTACCTTATTGGGATTAATTACATTTCGTGATATTACCAAGTTAACACTTAAACCTACGGCCAATAAAGATGAATTCGGAAGGTTGCGTGTTGCTGCTGCCTTGGGTGTAACTACAGATGCTGTAGAGCGGGCCCAGGCTTTAGTAAATGCACATGTAGATGCTGTGATTATTGATACGGCACATGGACATACAAAAGGAGTTGTTGAAGTTTTAAAAAAGGTAAAGAAAGCATTTCCAAACTTAGATGTGGTTGTTGGAAATATTGCTACTGCCGAAGCTGCTAAATATTTAGTCGCGGCCGGAGCAGATGCGGTGAAGGTTGGAATTGGACCTGGATCAATTTGCACAACTCGTGTGGTTGCAGGGGTTGGGTTTCCTCAATTTTCGGCTGTGATGGAGGTTGCTGCAGCTATAAAGGGAAGCGGTGTTCCGGTGATTGCCGACGGTGGGATTCGTTATACAGGAGATATTCCTAAAGCTATTGCAGCTGGAGCGGATTCAGTGATGCTTGGATCGTTATTGGCAGGAACTAAAGAGTCTCCGGGAGAAACTATCATCTACGAAGGACGGAAGTTTAAATCGTATCGAGGTATGGGCTCGGTTGAAGCTATGAGACAAGGATCCAAGGATCGATATTTTCAAGATGTAGAAGATGATATTAAAAAATTAGTTCCAGAAGGAATTGTTGGACGTGTAAATTATAAAGGAGAATTAGTAGAAAGCATGACGCAATTTATAGGTGGGCTTCGTGCTGGAATGGGGTATTGTGGTTCAAAAGACATTGAGACTTTAAAAGAAACTGGAAGATTTGTGAAAATCACTGCTTCAGGAATCAACGAAAGCCATCCTCATGATGTGACTATTACAAAGGAATCTCCAAACTATTCTAGGTAGATTAGTATACTAAATGCACATAAAAAGGGCTCCCTAAGGGAGCCCTTTTTATGTTTCAGAAGAAATAATTACTCTCCTTCTTTTACTTCAATTCCTAGTTCTTTCAATACCTTTAATGTAAGGTCATAGTTGTTATCTAAATATACTAGAGAATTATCAATTTGAAAAACCTGAGTATAGGCTTCGGCCTTCGAAACTTTATCTAGAGCATCACCAATTTTAGCATATAAAGGGCGTAAAACTTCGTCACGTTTAATGTTCACCAATTGTGTTCCATTTTGCTGGAATTTGTTTATATCTTGCTCTGCAGAAGCGATTTCTTGTTGTTTTTGCACCTTCAATTCTTCAGTATAACCTGCTTGCCCGGCTTTGTAGGCCTCAATAATTTCGTTATAGGCTTGAAGTTTTTTATTCAAATCTGCATCCAACCCCTTCCCGTACGTTTCAATTTGTAGTTGTGCTGCCGGAAGTTCAGGCATTTTTGATATGATAAAATCAATATCTACAGTTCCTACTTTAGATTGTGCAAATCCCGAAATGCAAAGGAATAAAAAAAGAAATTTAACGATTTTCATAATTCAGTGTGTTTTAATTTGGCGCAATAATACTCCAAATAATATAGTTTCGAAAAAGTTTTAATAGTTAGTTAACGTATCAAGGCTTGTAAAAGATAAAATCGGTAGAAATAGGTGCTATTCCTTTTAATTTAAGTTCACTAATAAGTTGCCCTCTGTGGTAGGTACTATGATTGATAATATGAAATAAAATATTTTCTACGCGATTGTTAAATGAATTGCCCGAAGAGTTCGTGTAATTAATGTCTTGTTTTAGATTGAAATCCTGTATTATCTGAAGACTTTCTTTGAGGTTTTCAGCATTTATTTTTTGTAAAACTGAAATTTCAAAAAGCTCCCAAACCCCATACATTGGCTTTTCCCCAATTAGTCGTTTATTCCAAATATGGTGTGCATTCAAAGTATGCCCAATAAGGATTTGTGCTTTTTCTGAATAGCTTTCTGGGGTGTTCTCAATTAGCTGAATAATCTTTTGATTACTCAAGTGGTTGTAATTAAATTTATCGTTAAAAAAAGATTTCATGAGCCTTCACTATAGATTTGTCCTCGATTAGGTTTTAAACGCTCCCGAAGCTCATTCATTAATTCTTTTTCAACAACCATATAGGCAATGCAATACATGTCCGTGACTTTTTCTACATCGCATAGGGTGTACTTTAATCCTTCCGAATTAATAAATTCTGAAAGATGCTTCACATGATGTTCTGCTATGCGTGTGGCATTGGGTCCCCGAAAATCCCAAATAAGCTTTATTCTTTCATTCATGAGTTATCAAGGAGTGAAGTTCTTTTTTCAGCAAAATTCTTAAAATCGGTTAAATAGACCATAGATTGTTTTTTAAAAGCACTTGGCATAAGAAACCCCATTGCCTTCATCATAAAGCCGCTAAATTGAAACTCGTTTTCGCTAACCCATTTGGTTGTATTAGCGTCGATTGCTTCAAAATAGTTTTTTTGAATATTGTGTACGCCTTTTGCATCGTAATTGGCGTGAAATTCATGTGGAAAATTATATTTAACAATCGTTTCTGTGAGGACCATGTCTCGTTTCCCCATTTTATATACTAGTCTCATTTGAGCTCCTTCAGATTTTGGATTTTCACTCAAAGAATCATAGGAGATGAAACCTTTTTGCCAATGTTTCATGTTTTCTGCACTATCCATCTTATGGATAACATCTTCCAGAGGTAAATTGATTGTGATTTCTGAAGTATATTTCATTTGCTACAGTTTTGAGATATAAGCAATTTACAAAATTTTTATCGCAATTTATGATACAGAATCACACTATAATCTCGCAAAAAACGTTTGAACTCATATTTGTGTAACAGCTACTTTTTGTTATTTTTGCAGCCTTGTTCTTTGTTGCGATTCACATTGAAGCAACACCTAAAATTAAATCAATTTATTTACAGAAAAATGAAGAAAAATCTTTTATCGCTTGTATTGCTTTTCGCTTTCGGTTTATCTTTTTCACAGAGTAAGAAGGACGTGTTATTAACAGTCGACGGAAACCCTGTCTATGTTTCTGAATTCAAAAGAGTTTATAATAAGAATCTTGAATTAGTAAAAGACGAATCTCAGAGAAGTGTCGATGGTTATTTGGACCTTTTTATCGATTATAAACTGAAGATCGCAGCGGCTTATGACCAGAAAATGGACGAAAGCTTATCGTATAATGCGGAGTTTCTAAAATATAAAAATCAATTGTCAAGAAATTATCTTTACGAAGATCAGGTTTCAAAAGATTTAATTTCTGAAGCTTATACAAGAAGTTTGGAGGAGATTAATGCTAATCACCTTTTAATTAAGGTCAGTTATGATGATTCGGCTTCAGATACCTTAAAAGCATATAACAGAATTAAGGGGCTATATGAAAGAGCAAAAGCAGGTGAAGATTTTGTAGCTTTAGTAAAAAAGTATTCCGAAGAACCAAATGCGAATAAAACGGGTGGCTTACTTGATTATTTTACGGCTTTTTCTATGGTATATCCTTTTGAAACCGGTGCTTATAATACCAAAGTAGGTGAGATTTCGGACATCGTGAGAACTCAGTTTGGATATCATATTATTAAAGTAAATGATAGAAGAAAACGAAGTGGCCTTATTAATGTTTCACATATAATGATTGGTGATAATGGGAGTGACCGTGGTTTTGACCCAGAGGAAAGAGTTAATGAAATTAAGAAATTGTTGGCACAAGGAGAATCTTTTGAAAGCTTGGCAAAACAATATTCGGATGATAAGAATTCGGGTAACAAAGGAGGAAGGCTTGTTGAGTTTAGAAGAGGAGATTTACGCGCTGTTGAGTTTGAAAATGCTGCCTTTAATTTGAAAAATGTAGGGGATATTTCTGAACCAATTAAAACAGATTTCGGTTGGCACCTTATTCGATTAGATAAAAAGCCGGTAATAGCTACTTTCGAACAGCAACGCGATGGGTTAAAAGAGAGAATCAAGAATGGTGATCGTTCTAAAATTGTGTCTACAGCCTTAAGTTCTAGAATTAAGGAGAAGTATGGTTTTGAGAAAAAAAACGATTATATGACCTTTTATAACACCTATATAGGAGAGACGCTTCTAGAAAAAATGTGGACATTCGATTCACTTCCAGAAGTAGAGAATAAAGTGTTATTTACTGTAGGTGAGCGCGAAGTGAAATACAATTCGTTTGGACAGTACGTTTATAGTCAGAAACGCCGCCACACTATGTTTAAAAGCGCAACGAAACTTATTACTACCATGTATGATGAGTTTGAAACAAGTAAATTGAAACGTTACTTCATTGATCATTTGGAAGAAGAGAGTCCAGAGTATGCTGCCACCATAGATGAATACCGAAGTGGGCTATTGATTTTTGATGTTATGAATGAGAATATTTGGAAGAAAGCGAAAGAGGATTCGGTGGGTCTACAAGAATTCTATTTGAAAGTGCAAAACAACTATATTAGAAAAGATGGCTTCGAGGGAATTATCGTGTCTTCGAGTAATGAGGATGTTGCAAAGCAAGCACAAGAAATATTAAAAGATGAAGTGACTTCTGTTAAGGTTAAAGAGTTACTCAATAAAGATAATATTGTTAATGCATTAGTTTCCGACGGTACGTACGAGAAAGAGCAACGTGAACTTCCTGAAGACTTGGAGTTGAAAATTGGTGTTTCTAAGATTTATATGCTTAACGACCGCTTTGTTGTTGTGAAAATTAACGATTTACTCCCTGCAAAGATTAAGGAATTGGATGAGGTAAAAGGAAGAGTGATGAGCGAGTATCAAAACTATCTTGAAAAAGAATGGATGGATGGCTTGCGAAAAAAGTACTCCGTAGAAGTAAATAAAAAAGCACTTAAAAAAGTAAAAAAGGCACTTAAATAATAATGCGAAAGTTAGTTTTATTCTTGCTATGTTGCGTTGGATTGGTTTCTTGTGATTATTTTAATCAGGGAACAGAGCCAACAGCGGTGGCAAGGGTTAACGATAATTATTTACTTGTTGAAGACTTAAAAGGTTTGGTTTCTGAAGGTATGTCTGCTGAAGATAGTACCCTTATAGTGAACAATTTTATAAAAAGGTGGGCAACAAAACAATTGCTAATAGATCAGGCGAAAATTAACTTATCCGAAAATCGTTTAGATGAATTTGAAAAGTTAGTTAGTCAATATAAAAACGATTTATATACTGAAGCCTATAAGAGTGCTATAGTATCCCGACAACTCGATAGCACAATCTCCAACTTTGAATATGAAAACTTCTACGAACAAAAGAAGGAAAATTTCAAACTGAATGATGAATTGATGAAGGTAAGATACATTCATTTAGGGGAGAATTATTCGAATCTTGCAAGCATTAAAGAAAAATTTTCTAGATTTAATTCGGAAGACAAACAGCAATTAAATAATTTAAACATACAATTCAAAAACAGTAACTTTAATGATTCCATATGGGTTGAAAAGGAAGCACTCCTTCGGCTCCTTCCTATAGTAGCGGCAAATAGTGATCAAGTGTTAAAAAAATCTAATTTTACACAATTACAAGATTCATTAGGAGTATATTTGGTGAAAATTGAGGATCTATTAAAACCCAATGATATTGCCCCGCTTTCATATATAAAACCTACCATTACTCAGATTATATTGAACAGGAGGAAGCTGGAGCTTATAAAAAAATTAGAAAAAGATATTACAAAAGATGCAATTAAAAATAATGACTTTGAAATCTATACTCGTCAATAAAGTATTACTGACATTTATATTACTGGTTCAGGTAGTAACCTATGGACAGGAAGTGATGGCGATTGATAGCACAGGTGTGTTGAAAAGAAATCCAATAGATGATGAGGTGACCAAGAAGGTTCAAGATACACTACTTCCCTTTAAACGTTATAAAGCTGAAGGAGTTTCTGCCGTTGTAGGAGAGTATGTTATTCTGGATAGTGATATTGATAAAAGCTATGTAGAATTACAAAGCACTGGAGTTTCAATTGAAGGGGTTACACGTTGTCAATTGATGGGAAAACTAATGGAGGACAAACTTTATATCCACCATGCAAAACAAGATAGTATTTTAATTTCTGATGCCGAAATTAATCCACAAGTGGATCAGCTTATTCAATATATGGTTAGTGAGATCGGAAGTGAAGAAAAAGTAGTGAGTTACTATCGAAAAAATACCATGGCTGAATTGCGTAAAGATCTTTTTCAAGTGAAAAAAGATATTGAACTCGCAAATAGAATGCAAGCAAAGGTTGTTGAAAATGTTGAAATTACCCCCGAAGAAGTTCGTGCGTTTTTCTTTGCTATTCCTGAAGAGGAACGACCTTTCTTTAGTGCCGAAGTAGAAGTTGCACAAATTGTTGTTGAACCAGAAATTACTGAAAAGGCGAAGACCGATGTCATTAATAAGCTTAATCAATTGCGAGAAGATGTTTTAGAGAATGGATCAAGTTTTGCCACGAAAGCAGTTTTGTATTCTAAGGATCCTGGGTCGGCTTCACGCGGTGGACTTTATGAGGGAATTACAAGAAACGGTCCTATGGCAAAGGAATTTAAAGATAACGCCTTTTCGCTACTTGAAGGAGAAGTAAGCGAGCCTTTTGAGACCGATTTTGGGTTTCATATTTTAATGGTAGATAAAATTAAAGGGCAGGAGGTTGATGTTAGACACGTACTGTTGTTTCCTGAAGTTTCTCAGGAAGTAATTGATGCTGCAAAAACAAAAATAGACACTATAAGAAGTAGTATAGTGGCAGATTCTATTTCTTTTGAAGTTGCTGCAAGATTGTATTCAGATGAAAAAGAGACGCGTAACAATGGAGGACAATTAGTGAATCCAGCGACATTTGACACTAAATTTGATCTTAATAAAATGGATCCTGCACTAAGTGCGCAAGTATATGATTTAATGGAAGGCGAAGTTTCTAAGGTCTATACAGATAGAGATCGAACAGGTAGAAGTAAGTTTAAAATCCTTACGGTTACAAAACGATTTGAAGAGCATCAAGCAGATTATGCCCGTGATTATGAAAAGATTAAAGAGCTGGCTTTAAGAGAAAAGCAAATTCGTGCTATAGAATTTTGGCAAGAAGAAAAGATACTAGAGACCTATGTAAATGTGAATGAAGATTATCGTGATTGCGAGTATGCTAGTAATTGGGTAAAAAAATAAATAGTTTAGAATCTATGTCGGACGTAGCAGCTGTAAAGCAACTTGTTTCAAAATACAATGCCCTTAGGCAAGAAATCAAAAAAGTTATTGTAGGACAGGATGAAGTAGTTGAACAAGTATTGTTGGCTATTTTTTCTGGAGGACATGCATTGTTGATTGGTGTTCCAGGACTTGCAAAAACACTTCTAGTAAATACGGTTGCAGAGGCACTTGGGTTGGATTTTAAAAGAATTCAGTTTACACCAGATTTAATGCCAAGTGATATTCTAGGTTCAGAAATTTTAGATCAAAACAGAGCTTTTAAATTTATAAAAGGACCAATATTCGCCAATATCATTTTGGCAGATGAGATTAATAGGACGCCTCCAAAAACACAGGCGGCATTGCTTGAGGCAATGCAAGAAAGAGCGGTAACGGTGGCGGGTCATCATTACAAACTCGATCTACCTTATTTTGTGTTGGCAACGCAAAACCCAATAGAACAAGAAGGGACCTATCCTTTACCTGAAGCACAATTAGATCGTTTTATGTTCGCTATTAATCTTGATTACCCCTCTTTTTCTGAAGAGGTTGAGGTCGTGAAAAGTACCACTCGCGGTGAAACTTCAAAAGTAAATGCATTGTTCACTGCTCAAGATATTATTGATTATCAGCAGTTGATTCGTCGCGTTCCAGTTGCCGATAATGTTATTGAATATGCTGTTACTTTGGTAGGTAAGACAAGACCGAAAAGTCTAGCTGCCCCTGAAATTATAAAAAAATATATCGATTGGGGTGCTGGCCCTCGCGCTTCTCAAAATCTTATTCTTGCTGCAAAAACAAGAGCGATACTTCATGGTAAATTTTCACCAGATATCGAGGATGTGCAAAATTCGGCAATCGGAATTTTACGCCATAGAATGATTAAAAACTACAAGGCAGAAGCTGAAGACTTATCCATTGAAGAAATTATTCAGAGTTTGTTTTAATTCTGTTTAGCCATTCTCAAACCATCTTTTTTTAAAATTACCCTTTGTAATTGGAATTATTCGGAAGAATAATATTTCTAAATCCTCAATTTTCTATATTTAAAATTGCATTATTGTTAATTATTCTTGTTTTAGTTGATTGTTTTATGCGAAATAATTAATAATTAGTGACTTTCATTAAATATTTTTAAATTATTTCAATTTTTCGTAAATTCGCAACTAGTTACAATAGTCTCTATAAATAGATATAGAAGTACTACAAACCAAAAAATATAATTATGGCATTCGATATTAACATGATAAAAAAAGTGTACGCCCAAATGGCAGAAAGAGTGGATAAAGCACGAGAAATTGTAGGCAGGCCATTAACACTTTCAGAAAAAATACTATATAATCACTTATGGGATGGTATTCCAACAAAATCATTTAATAGAGGAAAGGATTATGTCGATTTTGCTCCAGATAGAATTGCGTGTCAGGATGCGACTGCACAAATGGCGTTGTTGCAATTTATGCAAGCCGGGAAGAATAAAGTTGCTGTGCCAACTACAGTTCATTGTGATCACTTAATTCAGGCTAAACAAGGTGCTGTCTCCGATTTAAAACGTGCAAATGAAACGAGTAATGAAGTGTTTGATTTCTTAGAGTCTGTATCGGATAAATATGGTATCGGATTTTGGAAACCCGGCGCTGGAATTATTCATCAAGTAGTTTTAGAAAACTATGCTTTTCCTGGTGGAATGATGATTGGTACTGATTCACATACTGTGAATGCAGGTGGTTTAGGAATGGTTGCAATTGGTGTTGGTGGGGCAGATGCTGTAGATGTCATGGCAGGGATGCCTTGGGAACTTAAATTCCCAAAATTAATTGGCGTTAAGTTAACGGGTAAATTAAATGGTTGGACAGCTTCAAAAGATGTTATTCTAAAAGTTGCTGGAATTCTAACGGTAAAAGGGGGGACAGGTGCAATTGTTGAATATTTTGGGCCTGGTGCACAAAATCTTTCTTGTACAGGAAAAGGTACTATTTGTAATATGGGCGCAGAAATTGGAGCAACAACTTCAACTTTTGGATATGACGATTCTATGGAGCGCTTCTTAAGAGCAACCGATAGAGCCGAAATTGCTGATGAAGCTAACAAAATTAGAGAGTATTTAACAGGGGATGCTGAGGTGTACACCAATCCAGAACAATACTTTGATGAAGTGATTGAAATTGATTTATCTACACTTCGTCCACATCTTAATGGACCGTTTACTCCAGATCTTGCGACACCTGTTGGTGAACTTGGAGAAAAAGCTAAGAAAAATGGATGGCCTTTAAAAGTGGATTGGGGCTTAATAGGTTCTTGTACTAATTCATCCTATGAAGATTTAACTAGAGCCGCTTCAATAGCGCAACAAGCAATCGATAAAAAAGTAAAACCAAAAAGTGATTTTGGAATCAATCCTGGTTCAGAAACGATTCGATTTACGGCGCAACGTGATGGGCTATTAGATGTTTTTGAAAATCTTGGAGCTACAATATTTACAAATGCTTGTGGTCCTTGTATTGGACAGTGGGACAGAAGTGATTTGAAAGGAGATGAAAAAAATACGATTGTACATTCTTTTAATCGAAACTTTTCAAAACGTGCTGATGGAAACCCGAATACGCATGCTTTTGTAGGTTCACCAGAGATGGTCGCTGCGATTGCAATTTCTGGACGTTTGGATTTCGATCCTATGAATGACACTTTAATAAATGAAGATGGAGAACAGGTAAAATTGGATATTCCACAAGGAATTGAATTGCCTCCTAAAGGATTTGATGTAGAAGATGCTGGATATTTGGAACCTGTGGCAGATGGAAGCTCGGTTAAGGTAAGTGTTAATACAGCTTCTGAAAGGTTACAACTATTAGAGCCTTTTGTACCAATTCAAGACAATGAATTGCAAGGGGTGAAATTGTTGATTAAAGCTTTTGGAAAATGTACTACAGATCATATTTCTATGGCTGGACCATGGTTGCGTTTTAGAGGACATTTAGATAACATAGCGAATAACACCTTAATTGGGGCGGTGAATGCATATAATAAAAAGACCAATTTTGTAAAAAGTCAGTTGGACGGAGAATACGGAGGCGTGCCAGATGTACAAAGAACGTATAAGGCAGCCGGAATTAACACCATTGTAGTTGGAGATCATAATTATGGTGAAGGTTCTTCTAGAGAACACGCCGCTATGCAGCCAAGATTTTTAGGTGTTGCGGCAGTTTTGGTTAAATCTTTTGCTAGAATTCACGAAACTAATTTGAAGAAACAAGGGATGTTAGGTTTAACATTTGCGAATGAGGCCGATTATGATAAAATTCAAGAGGATGATACCTTCAACTTTGTTGATATTTCAAGTTTCAGTCCTGGAAAGCCCTTAACACTTGAAGTAGTTCATGCGGATGGCAGTAAAGATGTCATAATGGCGAACCACACTTATAATGATTCGCAAATTGAATGGTATCGTGAGGGATCTGCTTTAAATTTGATAAAAAAGCAAAATGCCTAATTAATTATAATTGTTTGCTGTTGGTGTAGTTTATCGAATCTGATGAATAGTGAAAAAACTATCCTCATCGTTTCCTAGAAGGTTAACCGATGCTAGGGAACTTACAACTTCAAAATTAATAGTATCATCTTTATCTAATTGTACTAATGTTTGAGAATTTCGAATGGGAGAGGTCACATTTATTGTAACAAAAGCTATGGTGACACCTACATTGGCGTAACTATTTCTGTTTTCAACCATATTGTTTTTCATTATTTGAACTCCAAAATTGGTTGCAACTGCGATTCCACTACTAGCTTTAATTTGCACATTTACAGCATAAATACCGTCTTGTTTTGCCGTAAAAGTAGCTGTGCCCAGATCGTATTCATTATTAGTGTCAAAATCTACAGCATTAAAAGGAATTATTTCCGAGCCCGAAGCCAACGTTAGATTCACGGCACCACTACCAGAGAACGTCCCTTTTACAGTTGATGGTAAGCCTTTTTCGATAACAGTTTTACTTGGAATTGATTTAACTACTCCATCGCGTGAAACAACTAATATAGAATCTTTTGCTACATCGAGATTCGATTCAGCATTTACGGTTCGGATTCTAACATCTCCATTTATATCTAATGACGCAGTAGGGTCAAGTGTACCAATTCCAACTTGTGAAAAAGCCGCATAAGTGCAAATCAGTGAGAACAAAAGTAGGTTTGTCTTCATTTTTTGAAATCTTAAAATGTTACTGGGGAGTGACATAAATATAGTAAAAAATCCGTACAAATGACTAATTATATCGATAAAAGGTAATATTTTATAGTAAAATTGTATTGATTTAAACTAAAAGTGTAGAAATAAAAATTGATTTTTGGCAATTAGACATTGATAACCAATACTATCTTGGAAAATTTATTGGGCGATGTTTTATTAAAGTTTCAATCGATTTAATTTATAAAATGGGGATGATATTGGCGAATCATTGTTCCTCTAATTGACTTCTGAAAGTTTTAAACTAGCTGAATGGAGCATAACTTTATTGTTTTTTCAATGCCATACTTAATTTGTGTTGAAGATCTATAGCAGATGTAAATACCTAATAGGTATAAAATTCGCAATTAATTTTTTTTTGAGTGTATTGAGTTATTAATAGTGTTTAATGTAAGTTCACGTTTGTCGCTTCGACTACTATTTGAATGAAAAACGAAGCATCTATGTCCATTTGGGTTGTTGAAGACGTAAATTTATTTAGTATGCTTTGTCCTCATAAGTTCAAAGCCTATAAGAAAGAACATGATTTCTTAAATTATAGAAAAGAGGATTATATCTATTTTGAGCAGGATAGTGCGAATAAGGTATATCTAATTGAGAAAGGAAAAGTAAAAATTGGAAATTATACTGAAAACGGAAATGAAATAGTAAAAGCTATTTTGTCTAAAGGGGAACTTTTTGGTGAAAATGCAATTTTAGGCATAGATAAACGAGGAGAATTTGCAAAGTCTCTGGATAATACTACTTCCATTTGTCCTGTAAGTGTAGACACGATGCATGATTTAATGCGTGTCAATAAGCCTTTTAGTTTTAGAATTTACAAGCTTATAGGTTTTAGAATAAAACGCCTTGAAAGACGGTTGGAACTCATCCTATTCAAAAATGCGGAAACCAGGGTTGATGAATTCTTGAAAGAACTTGCAGAAGACTATGGCTATTGCTGTCCTAAGACAGGCGATACAGTAATAAAACATCCGTATACTCAAAAAGATATCGCTCATTTGATAGGCACTTCACGTCCAACGTTTAATTCCATAATGAACAAATTCAAAGAGGAAAATAGAATTGATTTTAGTCGAAATGAAATTAGATTAAAGATTTCTGCCTAATGTTAGCTAGCTAACATTTAATTGGAAACAGACTGCTTAATTTTGAAAATGAAAATTAAGTTGATTGATATTTTCTAATTGAATAAAAATTAAAATTGAAAAACTATGAAAAAATTATTTTTGGGATTATTTTCCGTTGGACTTTTAATGGTCTCGTGTAACAATGATGACAATGGTGAAACTGTTGTTGCAACTTCCGATCTAACGCTGACTATTTCAGGGCTTGAAGATCTAGGAACTTTGAATGTTTATGAGGGTTGGTTGATTGTTAATGGAGTGCCCGTTTCTACAGGAATATTTACTGTAGATGGAACAGGAACCTTGTCGAAATCGACATTCTCAGTTGAGACATCAACATTGACCACTGCTACAAAATTTGTTCTAACTATAGAACCTTTGTTAGATTTAGATCCAAACCCTTCAGACCAAAAACTATTGGCTGGAGATTTTAATGGAGCATCGGCAAATGTATCTACTGGAGTGGCGCCCGCTATAGGAGATTTTAGTGCTTCCTCAGGATCTTTTTTCTTAAGAACGCCTACAGATGAAACTGGCGGGGTGAACAATGGAAATGATGAAAACGGAGTATGGTTTGGAGTTCCTGGAGCGCCACCAACTCCAGATTTTACACTTCCAATTCTACCTACGGGTTGGGCATATGAAGGATGGGTTGTGACCGACAATGGTCCAATTTCTACAGGAACGTTCACAACTTTCGATACAATGGACGGTTTTGATGGGTTTAGTGGTGTGAATCCAGGACCTCCGGTGCCTGGAGAAGACTTCTTTAATAATGCCCCGGCTGGCGTCGTTTTTCCTTTGGATGTAAGAAATAGAACGGTTGTAATTAGTATTGAACCGTCTCCAGACAACTCACCAGCTCCATTTTTATTAAAACCATTAGTGGGTGTTGCAGGAACCGATACGGCCCCGGTAACCTATGCTTTTAATTATAATGCAGTGTCGTTTCCAACAGGCACCGCGACTCGATAATACATTTGTTTTGTTCATTATATGGCGTACTACAATAATTGTAATGCGCCTTATTTTTTAAGTACCTTTATGCTATGAAGTTTCTGAAAAAAAATTGGGGAAATATATTATTTGTTATAGCTATAAGCCTGCTGCTAATACCACAAACGGGACTTCCTATTAAAGTATTGATGAGTAGGATAATGGCATTTAGCCCTTCTGAAGTAAATCCTAAGGAAGCGGATGAGCTAGAAGATTTTGATTGGAATTTGAGACATGTTGATGGAACAACAATGAATTTTTCCAAATCAAAAGGAAAGGTCGTACTTGTAAATCTTTGGGCTACTTGGTGCCCTCCCTGTATTGCTGAAATGCCTTCGTTACAGAAATTGTACTATATTTATGGCGATAAGGTAGATTTTTATTTTGTGTCTTCGGAAACTCCAGAAAGACTTCAAAGGTTTCTTCAGAAAAAAGGATATGATTTCCCAGTATATATAGAGACAGAAAGTCCGCCAGAATTACTGCAAACTCGATCCATTCCCACTACCTATCTTATTTCAAAAGAAGGAAAAATTGTAATGAATGAAACAGGAGCTGCCAATTGGAATAGCGAAAAGGTTCATGTTATAATAGACGCCTTGCTTCAACAATAATGTCAAGTTGTTTTATTGTTAATCTTTTTTTCAAAAAATTCGGTGAGTGCAAAAACTGTCAATAACATGCCAAGTGCATAGATACTATCTTCAATAGGGATGGTAAGAAGACGAATGCCTAAGTTTTCAGAATTATCATACCACACTATTGGGTTTTCGATTCCACCTCCCGTAAGCACCCCATTAATTAAGAAAAAAGGCAGCAGAATTACCAAAAAAGTTGGAAAAAAAGTATTTAGTAGTTTAGGATTGTTGTTATAAACCCAGCCCAAGAGAAGAATGGCGTATCCAAAGTTGATAGCCGTATACCAATGATTGTAATAAAAAAGCAGCACAGCAAGGAGAATACTAATAAGCAAAACATAGATAACGGAGGTTATCTTATCCGTCAGTGCCATCTTCGGAAAAAAATGTAATAAGGAATAATGAGTGAATAGGCAGGCATAAGGAATGCATATAAAAAACAACCATTCCTCGATTGGGAGATTGAATAAATAATATCCTGTGAGATAAGCTTCGTTAAATCCCCAAATGCCCTTGTAGGTGAAAAAAATATCCCAAGAAACAAAGAAAAGCATCATAATGAAAATCGCTAAAAAAAGAGATTTCCATTTTTTGTAAAACTGAAGTTTTGGATGAAAACTAAAAAGGAACGGAATGGCCAAAGAACCAATATCCAACCAAAGATACAAGTGCTTCATTCCTTATTTTTTAAAATATTTTAGAGGAGGGACGAGCATTCCAAAGCACTCTCCTTTTTCTTTCCCTAGATGCTTGTGATGTATTTTGTGAGCACGTCTTATTCCTTTTGCGTACCAGTTATTGGCATTCCTAAACATCTTAAAACGCTGATGAATAAAGATGTCATGTACCATAAAATAAGCAACACCATAGGCGAAAATACCGAGTCCAATAGGTAGCCCAACCCAAAATCCATAATAACTCCAGCCAATAAAGCAACCAATACTCACTGCAGCATAAAAGACAAAAAAGTAGTCATTGCGCTCCCACCAACTCCCGTGTTCTTTAAAATGATGGTCCTTATGCAAACTCCATAGTAACCCATGCATAACAAATTTATGGGTAAACCACGCCATAAACTCCATCACACTGAAGGTGCTAATGAAAATAAGAAGCCAAATCATTATATCCATTTCAATTATTTTACCAAATTCAATTGATACTTCACATAGCTGCGTGTAAGCAATCCAAGTTTTTCAAAATTAGGAACTCTTATTCGCGTGTTTTTTATAGCTGCCGCAGGCGTTTTGCTTAGTTTTTTTAACAGTCTTTTGTAATACCGGTAGGCTATAAAAACTCCAAATTTTGCTTCTGGAGGCAATTGCAAAATACCTTGATAGCCTAGCCTAAAATCTTCTTCTATCTCATCTATAATTCTTTTTTTTGAAACTTCATCAAGAGAAGCCAAATTGGTGTTTGGAAAATAGGTTCTATTTAAATCTTCATAATCCGCTTTTAAATCACGTAAAAAATTAACTTTCTGAAAAGCAGAACCAAGGTGCATGGCAGACTCTTTCAGTAATTCATATTTTTCAGAATTTCCTTTCACAAATACCTTAAGACACATAAGTCCAACAACATCTGCCGACCCATAAATATATGCTTTGAATTCTTCATCTGTATTGTAATCTGCTTTTGTAAGGTCCATTCTCATACTATTCATAAAGGACTTGACTAGGTGCATTTCAATTCCATATTTATGAAAAGTATGTTGAAAAGAGTTTAAGATTGGGTTCAAACTAATTTTTTCTGAAAGTGTATTTTCTAAGTCCTGCTCAAATCGATGGAATAAAGATTGCTTATTATAATCATAAAAAGAATCCACGATCTCATCTGCGAAACGCACAAAACCGTATACATTGTAAATATCTTGCCGTATTGAAGGAGACAACATTTTGGTTGCCAACGAAAAAGAAGTGCTGTACGCTAAAGTAGTCTCTTTGCTGCAAGTATTGGATAGTGTATCAAAAATTTCTTTCATCGTATTAGGTTTCTTTTTGTATTAAACCCGCCACTAATTTCCCCGAAATGAGCGCTGGCGGTACACCAGGACCTGGAACGGTTAGTTGTCCCGTGAAGAAAAGATTTTTGACCTTTTTACTCTTTAACTTGGGTCTTAAAAACGCAGTTTGCTTCAAGGTATTTGCTAGTCCGTAGGCATTTCCTTTATAGGAATTATAATCATTGACAAAATCATTTATACAGAAAGACTCCTTAAATATAATGAAATTTTTAGCGTCTTGGTTTGTGAGTTTTTCGAATCTAGTCATAATTTTATTAAAATACGCCTCCCGTATTTCTGGTGTGTCCTTAAGATTTGGAGCAAGGGGAATTAGAAAGATTCCAGCTTCATTTCCTTTTGGGGCTGCATTCGAATCAGTTTTTGAGGGAAAACTCGCATAAAACAAAGGGTCGCTCGGCCAGCTGGGATTATCATAAATCTCTTCGGAATGCTTTTCAAAATCGACATCAAAAAACAAGGTATGGTGGTTTACATTTTCTATTTTTTTACTGAACCCTACATAGCATAGAAGGGAAGATGGGGCAAAGATTTTCCTTTCCCAATACCGGGCAGAATACTGACGGAATTTCGGTTCTAACAATGTTTCTGTATGGTGATAATCGGCACCACTTAAAACGATATCTGCATCAATACGCTCTCCATTTACTATAATTGCCGAAGCTTTTTTGTTTTCAACAATTATTTTTTCAACATTCTGATTTGGCTTTATGGTCACACCTAGTTCGATTGCCAAAGATTCCATTCCTTTCACAACACTATACATTCCATTTTTTGGATGAAAGGTTCCTAGTCCAAAGTCAGCGTAATTCATAAAACTATAAAAAGCAGGAGTGTTTGAAGGTTTTGCACCTAGAAAGAGAACAGGGAATTCTAAGATCGAAACCAATCTAGGGTTGCTGAATTCTCTTCTAACTTCTTTGCTAATTGTACTAAAGAACTGTCCAATTTTCTTTATGGTAACCGGTGTCATTAACTCTAAGGGCGATATACCTGGACGATAGACTAAATCTTTAATTGCAATATTGTAGTTATCTAAGGCTTCATTAATAAACTTAGTGAGTTTTTTTGCTGAACCAGGTTCTTCTTTTTCAAAAGCGCTACAAATCTTATCTAGACTAGCTTCAATAGTAATAAAATCATTTTCAGCAAAGTATACAGAATAGGCAGGATTAAGCTTAACTAGTTGATAATAATCGGAAGGTTTTTTATTAAAGTCTGAAAAAAATCTTTCAAAAACATCTGGCATCCAATACCAGGTAGGGCCTATATCGAAAGTAAATCCTTTAGTTGAAAGCTGTCTCGCACGACCACCAATGGACTCGTTTTTTTCAAACACAGTTACTTCATGACCGTCTTTTGCGAGGTAAGATGCAGCTGAGAGAGCTGAGAAACCCGATCCAATAATGGCTATTTTTTTAATCATTTTGTTAAACAAATTTACAAATTAATTAAACAAAATGATATCTGAAAATGTTAATTAATTATTTTTCAATTCTTTAAGTCGTTTATTAAAATGAAGAAGGTTGTCGAGTATTTCCACTTTCGATGTAATTTTATGTTGGTTCGTCATTTGAGCCTTGTTCCCTAATAGCCAGAGATCACAATTGCCATCTTTTAAAGAGACCGCATTTTGAAAGCTTTCTATATAATTATTAATAGTCATCCCTTCGGGTTTCAGGGTTATATAGCTAAGGAAAATGACTTTATCATTTAGATTTACCACTTCCTTAAGGCTATTTAGTGGTGTGTTTGCCCCTAGATAAACTGTTTTAAATCCTGCTAATATCAGTTCATATTTGGCATATAGTAATCCAATTTCGTGAATTTCATTATAGGGTAAGAATAATACGAAAAGGGTTTCGTCTTCTTTGGTAAAATCTTTTTGAGCTTTTTCGATATTTGATATAATTTTTTGTTTGATTAACTCTGAAATAAAACTTTCATGGGTAGGACTAATTGCCCCAGTTTGCCAAAGAACCCCAATGTCTGTAAGTAAGGGAATGAAAACCTCAAAGAAAATTTCCGGAAACGACTTTTCTGAAATATAATCGTCACTTGTTGTTAAAAAGAGCGCTTCATCAAAATCGAACATCGCAGTTTTAAAAATCTTGGTCGAATATTCTCGTTTGCTAACAACCGATTTGTCTTCAACAAGTTGGAGAATTTCATTTTCACTTAGTCTAGCAATTTTAGAAATCTTATGACCGTCATTATAAAGAAAGGTTACATTCAGAAGTTTTTTAAGACTAACTATATCATAGCTGCGTATATTGGTTGCTGTTCTTTTTGGAGATAAAAGTTCATATCTTTTTTCCCAAATACGTATGGTGTGTGCCTTAACACCGCTTAAATTTTCGAGGTCTCTTATACTGAATTGTGACTTGACGTTCATTTCCGAACAAATAAATTTAGGGATTCAAGGTAGTGAAAAGAAGATAGAATGAAATTATTTGTATTAATTTAAGGGATTTTGGTGGTATACAGCGATTAATAAATTAAAATTGTACCCGGAATGGGACTTGAACCCACACGCCCTAAAGGACACATGGCCCTCAACCATGCCTGTCTACCAATTCCAGCACCCGGGTAGGGAAGTATCAATTTCAAAAGATAAAATTGACATCTGGATAAAAAAAAAGTTAAACCGCTGGGGTTTAACTTTTTGTGACCTGGCTGGGGCTCGAACCCAGGACCACCTCCTTAAAAGGGAGGTGCTCTACCAACTGAGCTACCAGGTCTTCCTTGAATGCGGGTGCAAATATACTATCATTAAATTAAATTTTCAAAGCATTTTAAATTAAATTTGAAGAATATTTTAGAACTCTCTGAAGGCAAGGGAATATAGTATCTAAGTTTTATGAAAATAGTTTTAATTGGTTATATGGGAAGTGGTAAAACTTCAGTTGGAAAGCAGTTGTCAACTGCTTTAAACTATAAGTTTATCGATTTGGACGCACAAATTGAATTGAGCGAAGGAATGTCTGTTTCCAAAATTTTTTCAGAAAGAGGTGAGATTTATTTTAGAAGAAAAGAGAATGAAATAATTAAGAATCTTATTTTGTCTGAAGAGAATATGGTGCTCGCAACTGGAGGAGGAACACCCTGCTATGGTGATATCACCAATTTTTTAGCTTCTAAAGGAAATGTAATTACAATTTATCTGAAAACCACATTAGATATACTTACCAATCGTTTGATGCTAGAAAAGAATAAACGCCCTTTAATTTCACATTTAAACAATGAGGTTTCTTTAAAGGATTTTGTTCGAAAGCATCTTTTTGAAAGATCTTATTATTATAACCAAGCACAGCTTGGTTTGGATACGGACAGAATTTCAGTAGAAGAAATAGTCGAAACCATTGTAGCGAAGCTATTCTAGTATAGCTCTGTCTTTATTTTTCTCGAAGATTACCGCAACATTTTCATTTAGTGAGGTTGATAGCGATATTCCTTTAAAGTCGGCTTTTATGGGATATTTTTTATGATTCCTGTCAACAAGTACAGCCGTCTTGAACTGTTTTAGAGGAACATTTAAAAAGTGTTTCACTCCATAAATCAAAGTTGTGCCAGAATGTAAAACATCGTCAACTAATAGTAGTGATTTTCCTTTATAATCATCTGGCAGTAAGGAAGTTTTAATTGGATTTATAGGGTTTTTTTTATCAATCAGAACTTCACAAAGTCGAACTTTGATGGGCGATATCTTTTCTAAGATAAGCTTTAATTTTTTTGCCACAATGAAGCCATTATCCATGACTCCTGCGATTACCACTTCCTTCTCATCCACATTGGTTTCGTAAACCTGATATGCAATTCTTTTTAATTTATGCGCTATTTGTTTTTGATCGAGAATTACCATAAACGATTGGTTTCTTTATTACTTTTTTCAAAGATAGTAAATGCAATTAGTTTTACTCTTCTTCATAATCTGTAAAGCCATCAATGTCTCTACGGTCTTTTTTGGTAGGTCTTCCAACACCTTTTTTACGATAATAGTCTTTGGAGTATTTTAAGAGTTCGTTTTGTTCAAATGCCTCTTTTGGTGTTGTGTCCTTGCGATATATATCTACTAATTTAGCTCCTAAACGGCTATCTGGCAGGTCAAGAACAGTTATCGAATAGTTAATTTGGTTCTTCCTAATTCTTAAACGATCTCCGGGATACACCTCTCTAGAGGGTTTAATTACCGTGTCGTTAACACGAACAGCGCCTTTTTTACAAGCTTCTGTTGCAACGCTGCGAGTTTTAAAATAACGAATACACCATAAATACTTATCAACTCTCATACAATTACTCTAAAAACTACGTTAATCTATTCGACAAAAATAATAGAAAATTGTATCTTGCGCCCTCAAAAAAAGACGAATGAAGAAAGTAAAATTTTTAGCTGCTATATTAATATTGATGGTTTTGTCAATTCTTTCTTGTAAAAGCAGCGATGATGGTCTTGAAGTTATACCTCCTCGTGACCGGAGTGAAGAGGCGATCGTATCTGCAGCTGAAATAGAAACCTTCTTAACAACGCATTTCTATAATTATGAGGAATTTGAGAATCCACCTGCAGATTTTGATTTCATGATAAAATATGACACCATTGCAGATGATAACAGTGGTAAAATTCCTTTGATAGAACAGGTTACTTCTAAAAATGTAAAGGATAGAATTGATGAGTCTGTAACTTATAAGTTATACTATTTAAACGTTGCCCAAGGAGAAGGAGAGTCTCCAAATTTTCCTGATGTTACTTCAGTTACTTATGAGGGGATTTATTTGAACAACGAGACAAAAAATTTAGATGGAGATGTTATAAATAGATCAGAAGTCTTTGATGGCTCGGTGGTACCAGTAAGATTCGATTTGACTGAGATAGCTGTTTTTGGGTTTATTGACGTGCTTACCGAATTTAACGCAGCAAGTGGAAGTGTAATTAATAGTGATGGTACTGTAACATTTGAAAATTATGGTATTGGGGCTGCTTTTATTCCTTCTGGGCTGGCTTATTATGTGTCGCCACCAACAGGAATCCCTATATATTCACAGCTTATTTTCAATTTTCAATTAATGAGTACCGAACTTGGGGATCAAGATTTGGATAAGATTCCATCAATTTACGAAAACCTTGATGGTGATAATAGTGTATTTGACGATAATACAGATGGTGATACGCTTCCTAACTTTGCTGATAATGATGATGATGGTGATGGTAGATTAACAATCAATGAGATTGTTGAAACTGTTTATCCTTCATTCATCGAAGGAGTTGGTGAAGAACCTGTCTTGGCATCTAATGAAATTGAAATAAATAGAAAGAGGGAAGAGATTACTCCTGGTGTATTTGAAATTACAATCACTACTATTACATTAACCGACAGTAATTCTGATGGTACTCCTGATTATTTAGATCCGGATAATTAATTTCAGATTAAAATTATAGTATTTAAAAAGCCTCGCGAAGCGAGGCTTTTAACATGAGGTTAAAAACTTACCATATAATTTGGTAAGCTGGAACAAAAAAAGATCTACTTACGTGCAATCACTTTTAATGCCGCTTTCACGATTGCTTCGGCATTTAATTCATATTTTTCCATTAACTGAGCTGGAGTACCAGACTCACCAAAGGTGTCGTTGGTCGCTACAAATTCTTGTGGAGTTGGTGCGTTCTGCGCTAATACTCTCGACACACTTTCTCCCAGTCCACCAAGATAATTATGTTCCTCAGCGGTTACAACACATCCTGTCTTACCAACGCTATCCAAAATAGCTTTATTGTCTAAGGGTTTAATAGTGTGAATATTAATAACGTCTACAGATATTCCTTGCTCATTAAGTGTTTCAGCAGCTGTTAAGGCTTCCCAAACAAGATGCCCTGTTGCAACTATGGTTACATCTCTACCCACTTGTAAATGTACCGCTTTTCCAATCTGAAAGTTTTGATCTTCTGGTGTGAAGTTGGCCACTTTCGGTCTTCCAAAGCGTAAATAGACAGGGCCTTTATGTTCGGCAATAGCGATTGTCGCAGCTTTTGTCTGATTGTAATCACAGGTATTGATTACTGTCATTCCAGGGAGCATTTTCATGAGCCCAATATCTTCCAGAATTTGATGAGTCGCCCCATCTTCCCCAAGAGTGACACCAGCATGAGAAGCACAAATCTTCACATTTTTATCACTATATGCAACGCTCTGTCTTATTTGATCATAAACTCTTCCAGTTGAAAAATTGGCAAAAGTTCCTGTGAATGGGACTTTACCTCCAATGGTCATTCCGGCGGCCATTCCAATCATATTTGCTTCTGCAATCCCAGTTTGAAAAAAGCGCTCTGGATGGTTTTCTTTAAACTCGTCCATTTTTAAAGACCCGGTTAAATCGGCGCAAAGTGCCACCACATTAGCATTCGTTTTTCCTAGTTGGGTAAGTCCAGCACCAAATCCTGATCTTGTGTCTTTATTACCTGTATTTGTATATTTTTTCATCTCTGTAATTTCAATTTTAATAATCTCCAAGCGTAACAGGGTTTTGTGAGAGCCCAATTTCTAATTGCTCATCATTTGGTGCCTTACCGTGCCAAGCGTGGGTGTACATCATAAAACCAACTCCATTTCCCATTATAGTATGTAATAACACACAAATTGGTTTGCCTTGTCCCGTTCTAGATTTTGCATTTTTCATACCAGAAATAACGGATGTTAAATCATTTCCTTTTTCAATTTCTAGGACATCCCAACCAAAGGCTTCAAACTTAGCTTTTATATTACCCATTGGTAAAACCGCGTCGGTCGAACCGTCTATTTGCTGGCCATTTAAATCAATTGTTACAATTAGGTTGTCAATTTTATTACCTGCTGCATACATAATCGCTTCCCAATTCTGACCTTCCTGTAATTCGCCATCTCCACAGAGAGTATAAACTAAATGAGAATCATTGTTCAGTTTTTTAGTATGGGCAGCACCAATCGAAACAGATATTCCTTGTCCAAGAGATCCTGAGGCCATACGTATTCCAGGCAGTCCTTCATGTGTTGTTGGATGCCCTTGTAGTCTTGAATTAAGCAATCTAAATGTGTTTAATTCTTCTACAGGAAAAAATCCCGAGCGAGCCAAAACACTATAAAAAACAGGTGAAATATGACCATTAGACAGAAAGAAAAGATCTTCATTTTTTCCATCCATCGAGAAATCATCATTTCGATCCATTAATTCTTGATAAAGGGCGACGAAAAATTCGGCACAGCCCAAAGAACCGCCAGGATGCCCTGAGTTTACTTTATGTACTTGGCGCAGAATATCTCTACGAACCTGCGTTACTAAAGCTTCTAAATTTTGTAAATCTGACATGCTTTTAATTGGTTTTTCAACTTCAAAAGTAAAGCATTCAACAAGGGACACAAAGCCAAATTTATAGCAGTTATTAACGATTTGGCTGTTTTAGTTAACATGTTTTTTAATAGGGTTCATTCTTGGTATCATTATGATTCTGCATATATCAATCGTGTTAAACACTTTTCATTTTTTAATCTGAAAATCTTAAGAGAGGTGGTATCTTTGTTTTTTCAGAAAAAATAGTAGATGCAATTCAAATTAGAAGCTAAAGATGCCAATGGTCGAGCCCGTGCGGGAACAATAACGCTAGATCATGGAACGATTGAAACTCCAATTTTTATGCCAGTGGGTACGGTGGGAACTGTAAAAGGAGTACATCATAAGGAATTGAGAGATGAGATTAATCCAGACATCATCCTAGGAAATACCTATCATTTGTATCTACGTCCTCAAACGTCAATTCTTGAAAAGGCGGGAGGACTTCATAAGTTTATGAATTGGGATAGAAATATCTTAACGGATAGTGGTGGATACCAGGTTTATTCGCTTTCCGCAAACCGGAAAATAAAAGAAGAGGGGGTTAAATTTAAATCTCATATCGATGGAAGTTATCACGTATTTACTCCAGAGAATGTGATGGAAGTTCAACGTAGTATTGGGGCCGATATCATTATGGCCTTCGATGAATGCACACCTTATCCCTGTGATTATAATTACGCGAAGAGATCAATGCATATGACCCATCGATGGTTGGATCGTTGTATTAATCATTTGGAAAAAACACCTTTGAAGTATGATTATAATCAGACATTTTTTCCAATAGTTCAAGGAAGTACCTATAAGGATCTTCGGAAGCAGTCTGCCGAATATATTGCTTCAGTAGGAGCAGAAGGGAATGCAATAGGAGGTCTTTCAGTAGGAGAACCAGCTGAAGAGATGTATGAGATGACAGATATAGTTACTGCCATACTTCCTGAAGATAAACCCCGTTATTTAATGGGTGTAGGTACGCCAATTAATATTCTTGAAAACATTGCTTTAGGTATTGATATGTTTGACTGTGTGATGCCTACGCGAAATGGAAGAAATGGAATGTTGTTTACGGCTCATGGTACTATAAATATTAAGAATAAGAAGTGGGAAGATGATTTTTCTGAAATTGATGAAATGGGAATTACTTGGGTAGATGCCGAATATAGTAAAGCGTATTTAAGGCATCTGTTTACAGTAAATGAAATGCTAGGAAGACAAATCGCAACCATTCATAATTTAGGGTTTTACCTGTGGTTGGTTCGTGAGGCAAGAAAACATATCTTAGCTGGGGACTTTACTACTTGGAAAAATGGAATGGTGAAGCAAATGGATAAACGTTTATAAAAGTATGCTCAGCATTCTAGATAAATACATTCTTCGGAAATATTTGGGAACCTTTTCCCTTCTATTACTTTTGTTTATTCCAATTGGGATCACGGTGCATTTATCAGAAAAAATTGACAAGATTCTGGAGAATGAGGTTCCACTCATGATTGTTTTAAAATATTTTCTAGACTTCACAGTTTACTTCGCCAATTTATTGTTTCCATTATTTTTGTTTCTATCTGTGATTTGGTTTACGTCTAAGCTTGCCAATAATACTGAAGTAATTGCTTTTCTAAGTAGTGGTGTTTCTTACTATAGGTTTTTACGTCCCTATATGATTGGAGCAACTATTGTGTGTATTGGAGCTTTTGTTCTGGGAATGTATTTGGCGCCCAAAGCAAGTAAAGGATTTAATGAATTTTATTACGAATATCTAAAGAAAGGAAAGACGGATAGAGATCAAACAAATGTATATAGACAAATAAATGATAACGATTATCTATATGTTAGCTATTTTAATGTGAACGAAAAGTCTGGAAGCAATTTTACGCTAGAACATTTTGACGGCAATAAGATGATTTATAAGATCTCGGCAAAAAGAATAAAGTATAATGAAGAGGATAGTACCTATTCGCTGAGTAACTATTCGAAACGATATATAGGCGAAAACGAAGACCGATTGGAGATTGGAGCCAAGCTCGATACAGTTTTTACTTTTGAATTAGAAGATCTTACCCCTGTTGAGTATATCGCAGAAACACTTAATTTACCAGAATTAAATAAGTTTATAGCACGAGAACGAGAACGAGGATCATCCTATATTAATCGTTATGAGGTCGTGCTCTATAAGCGTTGGAGTCTTCCCGTAAGCGCCTATATATTAACCATTATAGCCGTTGCTGTTTCTTCCGTAAAACGACGTGGAGGAATGGGAGTTAACTTAGCTATAGGTATTGCAATTGGAATGATTTTTATATTTTTTGATAAGATTTTTGGAACAATGGCAGAGCAGAGCGATTTTTCACCATTAATAGCAACCTGGTTCCCAAATATTGTCTTTGGTATTCTAGCAATTTACCTTTTGAGGAATGCAAAACGATAAGCTCTTAAATTATCTTCATCTACATTTTATTGTCTTCATTTGGGGATTTACAGCTGTATTAGGAGCTCTTATATCGATCGATGCTATTCCATTGGTATGGTTTAGAATGGTATTGGCGGCTGTTTTTATTTTTTTATATGTTAAATTCAAAAAGGAAAAACTACGTTTCTCGAAACGAGTTTTAGCAGGTTTTTTTCTGTCTGGTGTTATTATTTCTTTGCATTGGTTGGCTTTTTTTGGTGCAATTAAAGTTTCCAATGTTTCGGTTACCTTAGCCATTATGTCCACTGGAGCACTATTTGCATCACTGCTTGAGCCGCTGCTTTATAAGCGCAAAATTATTTGGTATGAAGTACTGTTTGGAGGAATTGTAGTAATTGGATTATATGTTATATTTAAAATTGAAACACAGTATGTTTGGGGAATTGTACTGGCTTTATGTGCGGCATTTTTGGGGGCTTTGTTTTCTGTTATTAATGGAAAATTTGCTTTAAAATATAAAGCTTCAGTTATATCTTTCTACGAAATTTTATTTGGTTCGCTGTGTATTACTATTTTTCTAGTTTTTAATCAAAGTTTTAGTATTTCTTTCTTTCAGCTTTCGATCAATGATTGGATTTATCTAGTCGTTCTAGCGTCTTTATGTACAGCGTATGCTTTTATAGCATCTATACATGTAATGAAGTGGATTAGCCCGTATACCGTTATGTTAACCATTAATTTGGAACCAGTGTACGGGATTTTACTGGCCCTGCTTATTCTTGGAGATTCAGAAAACATGAGTCCGCAATTTTATTTTGGAGCCGGGATTATTCTAATGACAGTAATAGCTAATGGGATAATTAAGACAACTAGAGAAAGAAAAAAAAGGCGATTACCCAATAGCTAGAAACAATATTTTATATTTGTAAACTAAGAAAAACTGAATTTCAACGAGTTATTATGGAATATCTTGACTTTGAATTACCTATAAAAGAATTGCAAGAGCAATTCGAAAAAGCCTGTCGTATTGGAGAAGAGAGTGATGTCGATGTCACCAATACTTGCAAGCAAATAGAGAAAAAATTAAATGACACTAAAAAGGATATTTATAAAAATCTAACGCCTTGGCAGCGAGTACAACTGTCTCGTCATCCTAATCGTCCCTATACCATGGACTATATAAATAATATCTGTGGGGATTCTTTTTTGGAGCTTCATGGAGATAGGAATTTCAAAGACGATAAAGCTATGGTTGGAGGTCTTGGTAAGATTGGTGATCAGAGTTATATGTTTATTGGCCAACAAAAAGGGTATAATACAAAGACCCGTCAGTACCGTAACTTCGGAATGGCAAATCCAGAAGGTTACCGAAAGGCCTTGAGATTAATGAAATCTGCCGAAAAATTTGGTGTGCCAGTGGTTACTCTTATTGATACGCCAGGTGCATATCCAGGTTTGGAAGCGGAAGAACGAGGACAGGGAGAAGCCATCGCTAGGAATATATTAGAAATGACACGCTTAAAAGTGCCAATCATTGTTGTAATAATTGGTGAAGGAGCAAGTGGAGGTGCCTTAGGTATAGGAGTAGGAGACAAAGTCCTAATGTTAGAAAACACTTGGTATTCTGTTATATCTCCGGAAAGCTGCTCGTCTATTTTATGGAGAAGCTGGGAATTTAAAGAACAGGCTGCCGAAGCTTTAAAACTTACAGCGATTGACATGAAAAAACAAAAACTTATCGATGTTATCGTAAAGGAACCTTTAGGTGGTGCACATAGTGATCGAGCTAAGACATTTGTTACCGTAGCAAGCTCTATTGAAAAAGCATTTGATGAATTAAAGGACTTATCACCAAAAGATTTAGTAGAACAAAGAATGGATAAATACGCAGAAATGGGTGTTTTCAAATCCTAGTTGTAACAATACCAGCCCTTTCGAAAATCTGAAGTTTTTGCTTTGGATTTTTTTGTACCTTATTAACAATAATTCAGAGTTTTTAACAGTTGAATTGTTAATGACTGGTGAACATCGAAATTCTCATTTCGACACTTACTCTTAACATTTTATTTACATTCGCTCAATGGAAAAAGTACAACCTCAAACTTCGTATCCAGCTCGTTCTGGACAGGTAATCTCGCTTGAAAAAGGAAAAATACCACCACAAGCAATTGATTTAGAGGAAGTTGTACTTGGAGCAATGATGATTGATAAAAAAGGAGTGGATGAGGTAATCGATATCCTAAGTGCTGAAGTATTCTATAAAGAGTCGCATCAGCATATTTTTGAAGCCATTCACATTCTATTCGAAAACAGTGAACCTGTTGACTTATTAACCGTTTCTTCTCAGTTAAAGAAGAATCAAAAGTTAGATGTTGTTGGAGGTGAATTTTACCTAATCCAATTAACACAAAAAGTTTCTTCTTCTGCCCATATTGAGTTTCATGCTAGGATTATTCTTCAGAAATACATTCAGCGAAGTCTTATAAAAATTTCCAATGAAATTATTGAGGATTCGTACGATGAAACCACAGACGTTTTTGATTTATTAGATACTGCAGAGGCAAAACTCTATGACATTACACAGGGAAATATTAAACGCTCTTCCGAAACTGCCCAACATCTTGTAATTCAAGCTAAAAAACGTATTGAAGAAATTGCGAATAAAGAAGGGCTTTCAGGGATACCTTCGGGTTTTTCGAAAGTAGATAAATTAACCTCAGGTTGGCAGCCAAGTGACTTGGTGATTATTGCTGCACGTCCAGGTATGGGTAAAACAGCCCTAACACTGTCTATGGCTAGAAATGTAGCCGTAGAACATAATATACCAGTTGCTTTTTTCTCTTTGGAAATGGCTTCGGTACAGTTAATAACGCGTTTAATTTCTTCGGAAACTGGATTGAGTTCAGAAAAACTTCGAACAGGGAATTTGGAGAAACACGAATGGGAACAGTTAAACGTAAAAGTAAAAGGTTTAGAAAAAGCACCTTTGTTTATTGATGATACGCCTTCGCTTTCTATTTTCGATTTACGTGCAAAGGCGAGAAGACTTGCTTCACAACACGGCATTAAATTAATTATGATTGATTACCTACAGTTGATGACAGCTGGTGGAAGTCAGAAAGGCGGAAATCGTGAACAAGAAATATCAACTATTTCGAGAAACTTGAAAGCGTTAGCTAAAGAATTAAATATTCCTGTAATTGCTTTATCTCAGCTATCACGTGCTGTTGAAACTCGGGGCGGGAGTAAACGTCCGTTGCTTTCCGATTTACGTGAATCGGGTGCAATTGAGCAAGATGCGGATATCGTTTCATTTATTTATCGTCCAGAATACTATAAAATTGATGAATGGGATGATGAAGAAAGAACGCCCACAGCTGGTCAGGCCGAATTTATCGTAGCGAAACATCGTAATGGTGGTTTGGATGAAATTAGATTGAAATTTGTTGGGCATTTAGGAAAGTTTGAAAATTTAGAAACCTTCGATTATCCAGCCGAATTTCATTCTCGTATGAATGCCGCTGCAAATGACGATACTTTCAAAACTGAAAACCTTCCTTCTGCAAATGAAGCCTTTGGGAGTTCCATGAATGATGATTTAACTGCGGATGATGATAATGACGTGCCTTTCTAGTTAATTGGACTTAACGTTACATTTTTTTCCAATAAATTCTATTTGATTTAAAATTTGGCTTAAAATTTGTCGTTATATTCGCATGATGACGAAATTTATCTCGGTTGTATTCCTATTATTATTTTCTATAAACGCGTCTGCTTCTTATATCCTTATTCCTATGGATGCAGAGGGACAAAAGGAGCATTTAAAAGCTTATGGGCTTACCTATTGGACACTAGAGAAACAGGTGAAAGTAAAATGGTTGCTTAATTATCGTGGTGGTTCTTTCTTGTTACCAGATTCCGAAGAAATTAGAAAGGAATGTCAGATTAGAGGCGTTTCTTTTGAAGTTATTTCTGATGCGAAAACGGAACAAATTCTAACCGAAATTAGTAGTCCTTCGAGAAACATGGAAGCCGTCGTGTTGGAAAAGGCTCCGCGTGTGGCAGTTTATTCGCCAAAAGGAAATTTGCCTTGGGATGATGCTGTAACTATGGTTCTGACTTATGCCGAAATTCCATATACCGTTATTTATGATGAAGAAGTTTTAGAAGACCAACTTATATTATATGATTGGTTGCATTTACATCATGAAGACTTTACGGGACAGTATGGAAAATTTTATCGAGCATATCGTGCGGCACCTTGGTATATTCAAGAAAAAAAGAATGCCGAAGCATTAGCTGCCAAATTGGGTTATGCAAAGGTTTCCGAATCAAAAAGAGATGTTGCCTTAAAGATTCGTGATTATGTGATTGGAGGGGGTTTTATGTTTGCTATGTGCAGTGCGACCGATAGTTTTGATATAGCACTTGCGGTAGAGGGTGTTGATATTTGTGAACCTATGTTCGATGGAGATCCGAGTGAGCCTGGTTATCAAAGTAAAATAGATTATAATAGAACTTTTGCTTTTAAGGACTTTACGTTGGAACGAAGTCCAATGGTTTATGAGTTTTCTTCAATTGATATGACAACGAAGCGAAGGATTTCAAAAGAAAGAGATTATTTTACGCTGATGGATTATTCTGCCAAATGGGATCCTATTCCATGTATGTTAGTGCAGAATCACACTTCGTTGGTGAAGGGCTTTATGGGGCAAACTACGTCCTTTGAGAGAGATCAGATTAAATCGAATGTGTTGATAATGGGAGAGAATAAGTCCAATGGCGAAGCCCGTTATATCCACGGAATTAAAGGAAAAGGATTCTATACTTTCTATAGTGGACACGATCCCGAAGATTACCAGCATAGAGTAGGGGATGCAAAAACAGAATTGGAGCTACATCCTAATTCTCCAGGTTATCGTCTTATATTAAACAATGTGCTTTTTCCCGCTGCAAAGAAGAAAAAACAGAAGACATAAAAAAAGCCCACTCAATTGAGTGGGCTTTTTAGCGAAATAATAATGTTAATGTCTTATTTTACTTTCTTTATGATTGCTTCAAAAGCTTCTGGGTGGTTCATAGCTAAATCTGCTAAAACCTTACGGTTTAATTCGATTCCATTAGCTTTAATTCCTCCCATAAACTGAGAATAAGACATTCCGTGCTGACGTGCACCTGCGTTAATACGCGTGATCCACAATGCTCTAAATGTTCTCTTTTTGTTTCTACGGTCTCTGTATGCATAAGACATTGCTTTATCAACAGCGTTCTTTGCAACAGTCCATACATTTTTACGTCTTCCAAAGTAACCTTTGGCTTGCTTAAGAACCTTTTTTCTTCTGGCTCTCTTTGCAACTGAATTTACTGATCTTGGCATAATTTTAATTGTTTTTTGTAGCAGGCGGTCTATTGGACACTTAATAAGCCATACTCCAAGGTTATACTAAATTGTTTTAACCGGTTAAGGCAATTACATCATTCGAAGCATTTGCTTAACATTACTCTCATCGGCCTTATGAACTAATCCATCATGGGTCAATGCAAGCTTACGTTTTTTAGACTTCTTTGTTAAGATGTGGCTTTTAAACGCATGCTTTCTTTTAATCTTTCCAGTACCTGTAAGCTTAAAACGCTTTTTAGCACTAGATTTTGTTTTTTGTTTAGGCATGTTTCCTACTTTTTATTTATTATTTCGCACTTCACTTACCTTAGCTTTATGCAGCGGTAAATTTCTTTTTAAATGACTCCTAAAAAAGGAGATTAATTCTATTTATTTTTTCTTAGGTGCAATGAACATAATCATTCGCTTCCCTTCTAGTTTTGGCATTTGTTCCACCTTCCCTAATTCTTCAAGTTCTTGAGCCAATTTTAATAATAAAATTTCTCCTTGATCTTTATAAATTATTGAACGTCCTTTAAAGAAAACATAAGCCTTTAGTTTGGCTCCATCTTTCAGGAATTTCTCGGCATGTTTCTTCTTAAACTCGTAATCGTGATCATCTGTATTAGGACCAAACCTAATTTCTTTAATAATCACTTTAGTAGCCTTAGACTTCATCACTTTTTCACGCTTCTTTTGTTCGTAAACAAACTTCTTATAGTCTATTATTTTACAAACAGGTGGCGTTGCATTGGGAGAAATTTCTACTAGGTCCAGTTCTTGCTCATCTGCCAACTCTAATGCTTTGCTAAGGGCATAAACCCCTACTTCCACATTGTCACCAACAAGGCGTACTTCCTCCGCACGAATTTTTCTATTAATTCTGTGCTGATCTTCTTTAATTATCCTTGCGGGACCCCTACTTCTTTTTCTTCGTATTGCTATGACTAAATCTTTTAGTTAACCGTTAAACTCTTTTATTTCATTTTTTACTGCTTCGGAAATCATTTTTGAGAAGGCTTCGATAGACATTGTACCTAAATCACCTTCACTGTGTTTCCTCACAGAAATAGTATTATCTTTTTCTTCTTGCTCCCCTACAATCAACATATACGGGATTTTGTTCATTTCTGCTTCCCGAATTTTCTTCCCAATAGTTTCATTTCTATTGTCAACAAGGGCGCGAATTTCGTCATTTTCAAGCAAATTTAAAACTTTTTCAGCGTATTTCTCATATTTTTCACTCAATGTCAGAATACTTACTTGCTCTGGCATCAACCAAAGTGGAAAATTCCCTCCTGTATGTTCTAAGAGAATAGCAATAAAACGCTCCATACTTCCAAATGGCGCACGGTGAATCATGACCGGACGATGCATTTCATTATCACTTCCTTTGTATTCTAATTCAAAGCGTTCAGGCAAGTTATAGTCTACCTGTATGGTCCCTAATTGCCAGCTTCTTCCAAGTGCATCTTTCACCATAAAATCAAGTTTCGGACCATAAAATGCAGCCTCACCAGTTTCAACGACATAATCCAGACCTTTAGATTGTACAGCGCTTAAAATAGCTTGTTCAGCCAAATCCCATGTTTCTACATCGCCAATATATTTTTCTGGCTTACTCATATCTCTAATTGAAACTTGAGTTGTGAAGTTTTCGAACCCTAAAGATCCAAATACATAAAGAACCAAATCAATTACTTTTTTAAATTCTTCATCCAATTGTTCTGGAGTACAAAAAATGTGAGCGTCATCCTGAGTAAAACCGCGAACTCTAGTTAGCCCATGAAGCTCTCCGCTTTGTTCATATCGATATACCGTTCCAAATTCAGCAAAACGCTTAGGTAAATCTTTATATGACCAAGGTTTACTACTGTACATCTCACAGTGATGTGGGCAGTTCATTGGTTTCAGAAAAAACTCTTCTCCTTCGTTTGGTGTTTTAATAGGTTGAAAACTGTCTGCACCATATTTTGCATAATGTCCAGAGGTTACATAAAGCTCTTTTTGGCCAATATGAGGAGAGATGACCATTTCATATCCCGCTTTCTTCTGAGCCTTTTTTAAGAAATTTTCTAAACGTCCACGCAATGCGGCACCTTTAGGAAGCCATAATGGTAAACCCTGTCCAACTCTTTGAGAGAAGGTGAATAATTCCAATTCCTTTCCTAATTTCCTATGATCTCTTTTTTTTGCTTCTTCAAGCAAAGCTAAATATTCGGTTAGTTCTTTTTGCTTTGGAAAACTCACTCCGTAGATTCTGGTGAGTTGTTTATTGTTCTCATCACCTCGCCAATAGGCGCCAGCAATACTCATCAATTTCACGGCTTTAATAATACCGGTATTTGGTATATGACCACCTCGGCATAAATCGGTAAACGAATCATGGTCACAAAAAGTAATGCTACCATCTTCTAGGCCATTAATTAGTTCGACCTTATATTCGTTTCCTAGTTTGTTATAGTAATTGAGTGCATCTTTTTTTGAAGTTTCTCTCATCGAAAACTCGTGTTTTCCGCGTGCAATTTCAATCATCTTGTCTTCAACTGTCTTTAAGTCTTTCTCTACGAATGGTGTGTCGCCAAAATCAACATCATAATAAAAGCCATTGTCAATTGCAGGTCCTATTGTTAATTTTATCCCTGGATATAATTGTTCCAATGCCTGTGCTAGTACATGGGCAGAAGAATGCCAGAAAGCTTTTTTACCTTCTTCGTTACTCCAGGTGTATAGAATTAGATTTCCGTCTTCTTTCAAAGAAGTGTGAGTCTCTATAGTAGTATCGTTAAATGAAGCAGAAATTACATTTCGAGCAAATCCTTCACTTATACTTTTTGCCACATCCATTGGAGTAATGCCTGCATCAAAATGCTTTACATTTCCGTCTGGTAAAGTAATCGCTATCATAGTCAAAAATTTAAGAGGCAAAGATACTACGAGTTTCCATGTTTTACAATAAGAGACGAGTCTATTATATTTCTTTTTTGATTTGACTAAAAGGGAGTTTTTGGGTGCTTCCGCCGGAGGAGGATTGACGACATTGGCAATTCAGTTCCTCTTTAAAGCCTTGCAAAGTCCATTCGACTGAAGTGCCGGTTTGAGGAATCAAACAACTTGCTTAAGATCTATTGTAAGAAGAAAGATGGAATTAGTATATATATAAAGGTACAAAGGATGCAAAAATTTTATTTTAAGGTAACTTGACCTTTTTCAAAGCCTTACATAAAAGAAGGAAAAAACTTCAAAAAAAACTTTGTTTTTATCTTGTGGGATTCAAAAAGCAATCTATCTTTGCACCCGCTTTAGAGGGCAAATAAAAAGTCCACGATTAGCAAAAACAACGTTCTGAAAAAGTTTTTGAAATATTTTTAATAAAAGATTGCAGAAACAAAAAACTGTTGTACATTTGCACCCGCTAAAAGAATGAGTGATTCAAAAACACAAGTTGAAAAAGCGAGTAAAAAGAAGTAAAAAGTTCATTGAGATATTGAAATTGACAGCGTAGGTTAAGATTCGAAAGGATTTTAATCGACAAAGAAACTAAACTAAGTAAATAATACCTGAGAATTTTTTTGAGGTTGAATAATTTGGAGTATAA